>NPIF01000247.1_pt2 | contig 164199 bp, 169 predicted proteins | sample 8637461 | NCBI WGS metagenome assembly NPIF01 (sample SAMN07420641, study PRJNA396082) | bioreactor metagenome | isolation source: sample BR12 brine-fed electro-methanogenic bioreactor BR | place: Japan: Kochi | collected 2016-12-09 | reverse complement strand
CAGCCAGGCACCCCGCCAGGGGCGGCACTTTACCGAAGCGGTTCCCAGCATCTCTGGCAACCGCTTCCTGCCGTCCGGTGAAAAAAAATTGACATCCCATCCAGAGCCTTATATAAATAAGCGGACAGACAATCAAAATCAAGGATCCTGTGCATGGGCCGCAAAAGCATCTCTCATATCCGAAAACCCGAAATCCTTCACCATACCTACAAAGTGGTGGAAGATGAAGGATTCATGGGCATGACCATCGGCAAGATCGCCAACCGCATGGGGGTCAACTCCGGACTGCTGATCCATTATTTCAAGAGCAAGGAAGGCCTGATCATGGAAATGGTGGATTATCTGTTCAAAATTTCCATGAAATCCTATCACGCGGAACTGGAAAAACTCACCGTCCCCAAAGATCGCTTCCACTGCCTGATGCGCATCCTGTTCTCCACCAGCGGCAAAGGCCCCCAGCGGGACGCGGTGTTCTGGTCCTGCTACGCCATGGGGTTCAGAAATCCGGATATCCGGGACCGGATCCAGGCCATGCAGAAAAAATTCATCGCTTTTGGCATCAAAGAGATCACGGCCTGGGAAAAGGCCGGCCTGGTCAAAGTGCCGGACAAGGAAAAGGCGGCCGCCACCATTCTGGCCCTGTCCGAGGGGCTGGGCATCCTGCGCAATTCACTGACCCATCTGGATTCCCTGGAGGAGATCGCCCGGTCCATGCGCCAGAGCGCCCTGGAGGCCTTGGGCGCCGGAGCCGTGTGCCTGGAAACCGATCTTCAGTTACAGGAAACAGAAACCGTTTAAATCAGAAGAGACAGGGTCAGCGGGACAAACGACAGCACCGTGGACATCATGATGGCCCCGGATGCCAGGTCCGTGTCGGAATTCAACTGACCGGACAGCACATAGATGGCCGTGGACGTGGGCAAAGAGAAAAAGATCATGCCCACGGTAAAGGCGGCGCCGGTCACCTGAAACCCCTTGAGCAGGAAAAATCCCGTCACCGGCAGAAGCATCAGCTTGATGCCGGCCGCCAGAAGCGACACCCGTGCATGATCGGCCAGCCCCCTGAACCGCAGCGATCCGCCGATGGAGATCAGGGCCAGGGGCAGGGTCACCGATGTCATCAAAGAAAAACTGTTGCTGACAAACACGGGAAACATAAGATCCGACCGGGAAAACAGAAACCCGGCCACACATCCGAGAATCAGCGGATTGGAGATCAGTGCCCGGACAAAAAATTTCAGATTTTCCCGGATGGACGGCCTTCCTCCAGAATACCATACCAGCACAGACACCGACAGCACATTGATCACCGGGATCACCACGCCCGCCAGAATCCCGAAATGACGGACCCCGTCCTCTCCCAGCACGGTCAGCACCAGGGCCATGCCGATATAGGTGTTGAACCGGAAACTGGCCTGGCAGAACGAGCCGGCCTGAAACGCGGAAATCCTGAAATACCGGATCGCGGCCAGACCGGCGGCAAATGCCAGGATCACGCCGGACAGCCCGGCCAGGCACAGTCCGGCACTCACCCCCGGCTCCGGCGTGCCGCTTCCGATTTTCCAGAACAGCAGCACCGGGAAAAACACGTAATAGACCAGCCGGTCCGACATGGCCAGAAACCGGGCATCGGTCATGCCGAAACGTTTCAGGCCCCATCCGAGCAGCAGCAGAAAAAACAGGGGGAACAGGGTGTTGAGTACCAGCATGTCAGAGAACAAACATCCGGTTTTCCGTGACGCTCAGAAACCGGGCCCCGCTCTCTGTCACCTGGATGACACTTTCAATGCCCGCGGCATACCGGTCCTTGAAAATGAACTTGGGTTCCACGGCAAACACCATGCCAGGCATCAGTGCCTGTGGATTGCTTTTGGAAAGAATGGGAGTTTCCACCAGTTCCAGGCCCACGCCGTGCCCGATGAACCGGGATTTGAGCCCTGGCAGCCCCAGGAACGGGCCTGCCAGGCCCAGTTGTTCCGCCCGGTTCACGGCAGCGTCAAATACCTCTCCTGCCGTGACACCCGGCTTCATCCGCTCCAGGACATGGTGCAGGATATCGATGGCCGCCTGACCGGCCTGTTCCGCGTCCGGAGGCCACATCCCCATCACCATCATCCGGGTTTCATCCATGTGATACCCATTGACCATGGTACCCAGATCCAGGAGGATAGGTTCGTTTCTCTGAATCTGTTTGGGCCCGGCCCCGTATGGATAGGCACTGCAAGTCCCGGTGCCGCACACCGGGCTGTCCAGAGCCCCGCCCGTGCCGCCGGAAACCCCGCTCAGCAGGTGATGGGAAAACCCTTCGGCCCGGTAATGCCGGACCAGCAGTTTGCCGGAATGTCCATGGGTTCTGGCAAAGGCTTCCACCCGGCCGCAGAACGCGATCTCCGATTCGCCGGGGGTCATGTGCTCCCGGACAAAGGAAAACGTGTCTCTGGAAAGCCGGGCCGCCACCGCCATTTGATCGATCTCCCAGTCCGATTTAATCATGCGGCAGCCCATGATCAAATCAGTGGCATCCGTCATTACCGCGGGATTGAACAAGTTTTCGAAGAACTGAAAATCCCTTACCGGCACCACATCAAAGGCCAGACCCAGTGATGCGGGCAACTGGCCGTGCTGAGACCGGATCCGCCCGGGTATCCGGGTAACGGAGTCCACCGGGACCACCTGACCGATCCCGGTTTCCGCAAGGACCCGGGGCAGGTACCGCTTGACGAACAGCAGTGGATCATGGTCTTTCGGCACATACAGATAGGCATCCTGGGCCGTGCCGGAAAAATAAAAGATATCAGGTTTATGGGTCAGAAACACTGCATGGATGCCGGCAGTTTCCATCCGGATCTTCAGGATTTGAATCCGGCGGGATATTTCAGCAACAGGGACCGGTGATGAAATGCCGTTATTTTTCATCAAAAATCCGGCGGATGGTCTGGAGAAGGTCCCGGGGGCTGACCGGTTTCTGAATATATTTTCTGATGCCTATCCGGATGGCCGTGTCTTCGGATATGTCTTCACTGAAGCCGCACCACATGACAATGGGAATATCCGGACGGATCTCCAGCATCTTTTGTGCCAGTTTGTCACCGGTCAGCGCCGGCATGGTCATGTCCGTAATCACCAGATCCACTCCCTGCGGATCTGTCTCGAACGCGTTCAATGCGTCAATACCGTTTTCAAACAGCCGGACCTCATATCCGTTGCCCTTGAAAAATTCTTCATAAATCTGTCGGATCGCTTTTTCATCATCCACCAGCATCAGGGTTTTCCGGCCGGTGCGGGCGGATCCCGGCAGCTCTGCAGGTGCCGGGGTAACCAAAGGCGGTTTCTTTTCAGCGCCGGCCACCGGAAAGAAAATCTCGACCAGAGTTCCCTTGCCCGGGCGGCTGTGGACGGCCATCACACCGCCATGCTCCCTGACGATGGACTGAACCGTTTTCAGACCCGATGCAGTAGCCTTTCCGGTCATTCCCGCCCCTGCATCCGGATCGGTCAGGACTGCCTGCGTTTTTTCATCCATGCCGTGCCCGGTGTCGGCCACCGACAGTTTCAGATAGTTTCCGGCAGCAATCTCACTGCCTTGAATCTGCTTCGGCCGGGTGATGATTTCATCGGTCAGGGACACCGTCAGCTTTCCTCCGTTTTTTTCATGGCTTGACGGGCATTCAGGCACAGGCTTATGATCACCTGATGAATTTTTGCAGGATCCGCCATCACCATCTGCCGGGAATCCAGCCGGGTGTCCATTTCGATGAAGGCTGGAAAAGAAGATCTCAGCAGCTTCATGGATTCCTTGACGATCAGGTAAATCCGGAACGGTTTTTTCCGATCCCCGGTCCCCCGGCTGAAGGCCAACACCTGCTGGACCAGTTCAGCGGCCCGCTGGGCCGCTTTCAACACCTGATCGATATGTTCCATGGTTTTCCGGGGATTGTCCAGGCTGGTTTTCGCCAGCTGGGCATATCCGAAGATACCGGAAAGAATATTGTTGAAATCATGGGAGATGCCGGCCGCAAGGGTGCCTAAGGCTTCCAGTTTCTGAGACTGCTGAAGCCTTTGTTCAAGCGCTTTTTGTTCCGTGATATCTGTGACAATACCATGAAATCCAACAGGGGTGCCGTCCCCTTCCGTCAAAAGATGAACACAGATGTCGACATAACGGATAGTACCGTCTTTTCTGATCAGCTGCCAGCCTGTCTCTTTGCGGCTTTTTCCAGTCCGGTACACCTGATTGAAGGCAGCAAGCGCCATTTCGGCATATTTTTTATCCATGAAGGACCGATTGTTCAAACCGGTCAGTTCGTCCGGCGCATATCCAAGAAGGTCACACATGGCCTGGTTAAAACCGACCAGGTTCCCGGCCGGATCCACCTCGAAATATCCGGCCTCAAGAGATTCCACAATGGCTTTGAATTTTGTATCCGTCGCTGACATTTGTGACATTCGGTTTTTTACTTGCGGTTTTTAACATTTTTACCGTCAACATTATATCAAACGGCCCCATAATGCAAAAAAATTATTTTTGATCCGGACACAAGGTCAATTGACAATTCAAACCCAGTTCTTATGATAAATAAAATTTTCAATTCAAAATAGGAGAAACAAATGCCTGATTTAACCGCTGTCATGGAAACCAGCAAAGGAACCATCCGCCTGAAACTGTTTGCCGATCAAACCCCGGTCACCTGCGGCAGTTTCGCCAACCTGGCCAAACGGCAGTATTACAACGGACTCAAATTTCACCGGGTGATCAGTGATTTCATGATTCAGGGCGGCTGTCCTTACGGCAACGGCATGGGCGGACCCGGATATCAATTTGAAAATGAATGCAAAAAAGATCTCAAACACGACAAGCCGGGGATACTGTCCATGGCCAATGCCGGGCCCGGCACCAACGGGTCTCAGTTTTTCATCACCCATGGCCCCACCCCGCATCTGGACGGGATGCACACGGTCTTCGGTGTGGTGGAAGGCGATGCCGACCAGAAAGTGGTGGACAGCATCGTTCAAGGAGATACCATCGAAAGCGTCACGATCCAGGGCAATGTGGGCGCGCTGTTCAAAAAGGTCAAACCCCGGCTGGATGAATGGAACAAGACATTGAACAAAAATTTCCCCAAACTGCCCAAAGCATAACCCTTCTGAACACCGAATGATGAAAAGCCGGACAGACCGATGGGCTGCCCGGCTTTTTTGTATGGTCTTTTTTCCGGATGTCTTTTTTTGAATATCAGGGTATTGCTGTTTCGATGTGGAAGGGAATCACATGCAGGGACCTGGTTTTCTCGCTGGTCTGACCCAGGCGCCAGTCCTTGACCGGGACCCCGGCATCCTTGATTTTTTCGATCATGCCCTGGATATCGATGAGGGGATGCCTTGCAAACACTTTGGGCAGCCCGTAAGTAAGGCTGCACACCAGGCACTTGCCGGGCCGCTGGGTCAGATGAAAACCCAGCTCGACAGCTCCGGGCCTGACGGACTCGCATTTCAGACGGATATCATAGGCCCCTTCCGACACATCCCCGTACAGTGCCTCGAAAAACCGGTCGCTGGTATGTGGAGGCAGCAGCGCATCACAGAATTCCCGGGTGAAAATGTTTTTTATCGCATTCTGATCCATCAGTGTCACCAATCCTCAACCTCTCAAAATGGTTTATGATAAGTCTTTCTTCTATAATAATCCGGATGATAAAATCAAGATTAAAAACGGTCTTTTCGAAACCGGTCCGGCATGCGGGCGGGATGTGTATCCGCTTTTTTGATTTGCTGGCCGTTTTTCTTTGTGCTAAGGTAAAAAAAATCCGGCAGGTATTGATCTGCCCCAAAAATTTGTTAGACTGTGGCATCCGCCGGAAACGAACCGCTCAGCCAGGTGGAAACCACATGAACACCCATGGGAAACGATACCATACATGGAAACTCTTGCACCTTCCAAAGGCTTTAAACTGAAACTGGCCGGCAAACCGGACACCAGCGTCATCCGTCTTTCCCGGCCCGCCACGGTGGGCGTTTCCGCCCAGGACATCCCCCATATCCGGCCCAAACTGCTGGTCAGGGAAAACGATCGCGTCAAAACCGGTACCCCGCTGTTCCATGACAAACGGGACCCGGACATTCAGTATGTGTCCCCGGGAACCGGCACGGTGAAACAGATCCTGTTCGGCCCCCGCCGCCGCCTGCTCGAAGTGGTGATCGCACTGGACGGCATGGACGATTTTGTCGCGTTCGATCCGGTGTCCCGGACAGATCTCGTGAAACTCACGGACCAGGACCTGATCGACCGTCTCAAACGGGGCGGTGTGTGGCAGGGACTGCGCCAGCTGCCGGCCAGAGACACGGCGGACAGCGGCACGGCCCCGCCCCTGATCATTGTCTGTCTCAACGGCAACGACCTGTTCTCCCCCCATCCGGGCCGGGTGCTCGAGGACAGGGTCCCGCAGTTTGAATTCGGACTGGCCGTGCTCAGGCGGTTCTGCGACCGGATCATTGTGGCGGCCCGGACCAGTTCCATGGAACGGCTGGATCCGGTCAGGCACCTGATCACCCACCAGGTGTCCGATACCTACCCGGCCTGGGATCCCGGCGCAATACTCTACCATATCAAGAAAAAAGCGGAAGAAAACACGGCCTGGTACATCCATGTCCAGGACCTGCTTCACCTGGCCCGGTTTCTGGAAACCGGGCGGTATCCCGTGGAAACCATGGTGACCGTCACCCGGGGGGAGGACAGAAAACCCCATATGATCACGCGCCGGGGCGCTCCCATCCGGCTGCTGGCCGGCAACTTCCCTTCCGGCAGTCTGATCACCACGGGCCGGTTCAACGGCCGGCAGGTGGACCCGGATACCCATCTGGGCTTTTTTGAAACCACCCTGAACTTCCTGCCGGATGCACCGGGAGATGAAATGTTCGGTTTTCTGCGGCCGGGACTGAACAAGCCCACGGTCTCAAGGGCGTTTCTGTCCTGTCTGGTCGACCGGGAGGTGCAGATGGACGGCACCCTGCACGGAGAGGAACGGGCCTGCATCAACTGCAGTTATTGTGAAGATATCTGTCCCGTGGACCTGATGCCCAGCTTCATCATGAAGGCCCTGCACGGGGACGACATTGAAGAGGCCCTGCAGCTGGGACTGCTGGACTGCTGTCAATGCGGGCTGTGTTCGTTCACCTGTCCCTCCAAGATCGAACTCACCCGGATCCTGTCCCGGGGCATCGACACCCATCACAAGGACAAACAAGGATAACGTGACCCTATCATGAACCCCATCAAAAAGATCTTTGACCTGCTGGAATATGACTTCAGTGATGCCGGCAAATTCGCCAAGCTCGGGCCTCTGTTCGACGCCACCAAGACCTTTTTCTTTCTGCCGTCCCCCAGAACCCGGCTGGGGCCGTTCATCCGGGATCACCTGGACCTGAAACGTTACATGAGCGTGGTGCTGCTGTCCCTGATGCCGGTGCTGTTTTTCGGCATGTACAACACCGGATACCAGTCCGGCCTGGCCCGGGGGGAGTCCCTTGATTTCTGGAGCGCTTTTCTGTCCGGTGCCTGGGTGGTGCTTCCCATCATCATCGTGTCTTATGCCGTGGGGTTTTTCTGGGAAATCCTGTTTGCCGCCATCCGGCGCCATCCCATATCGGAAGGATTTCTGGTCACCGGCATGCTGTTCCCCCTGACCCTGCCGCCCACCATACCTTTGTGGCAGGTGGCACTGGGCATCTCCTTCGGCGTGGTGATCGGCAAGGAGATCTTCGGCGGCACCGGACGAAACATTCTGAACCCGGCCCTCACGGCCCGGGCGTTCGTGTTTTTCTCGTATCCGGTGACCATGTCCGGCAATGTATGGGTGGCAGGCGCCACCGGTGTGGACGGCATCACCGGCGCCACGGCCCTGGCGGTCACGGCCGAGGGCGGCGGCAGTCTGACCGCGGCACTGGCGGACCAGGGGTTCACCCTGCCGCACCTGTTTTTCGGACTGGTGCCCGGCAGCATCGGAGAAACCTCGGCCCTGTGCTGCCTGATCGGGGCCGCCATCCTCATGATCACCCGCATCGGCAACTTTCGGATCATCCTGGGCGGCATCGCCGGGCTGATCCTCACCGCCCTGCTGTTCTATTTTCTGCCCGGCACCAAAGGCACCTGGGCCGACGCAGGTCCGCTCTATCACCTGTGCGCCGGGGGATTCCTGTTCGGCATCTCGTTCATGGCCACGGACCCGGTATCCGCACCCGGCACCAACCCGGGCCGGTGGATTTTCGGATTTCTCATCGGGTTTCTCACCGTGGTCCTGCGGGTGGCCAACCCGGCCTTTGCCGAGGGCGTGATGCTGGCCATTCTGTTCATGAACGTGTTTGCCCCGCTGCTGGACCATCTGGTCATGAAACACCGCATTTCCAAGAGGATTCCCAATGTCTGAAAATAAAAAAACTTTTCGGAAAAGCCGGGTCTATGTGGTGCTGTTCGCCGTGTCGGTGGCGCTGGTCTTCAGTGTGCTGATCACCGCTGCCGCCACCATGCTCAAACCCCGGCAGCTGGAAAACATGGCTTTGGACAAGCGTACCAACCTGCTGGAAGCCGCCAACCTGATTCCGGCGGACACCGACCCCACGCCCGACGACATCAAACGCATCTATGACACCCATATCCGGGAAGTCCACGTAAGCCCCCGGGGCCAGATCATGACCTCCCCGACGGACAACAGCCTGCAGCTGTATCTGATCCACACGGACCAGCAGGTGCAGGGGTATATTGTCCCCATCACCACCCGGGGGCTGTGGGGCAAGATTTACGGATACCTGGCCTTTGAACAGGACGGCCAGACCGTGGCCGGGTTTTCCGTGTACAACCACTCAGAAACCCCGGGCCTGGGCGGAGAGATCGAAAGCAACTGGTTCCAGAACAATTTCAAAGGCAAAAAAATCCTGAACGACCACAACCAGTTCGTGTCTGTTGGCATTGCCAAGGGCCGGGCGGAAAACCTGCCTGAACAGCTCCAGGACCACTATGTGGACGGTATTTCCGGGGCGACCCTTACCGGCAGATACCTCAGCGAGGGCCTGGAAGAGACATTGACCAAATATGAAACGGTTTCCATCATCTTCCGCCAGAAAAAAGGGACCCAGCCCCGTCTGGAAACCCTGCTGGATGAATGACAAATAAGGACATTTTCATGCAAAACAATCTTTTCCACTACAAAGAGATTTTGACCAGAGGCATCTGGACGGAAAACCCGGTGGCCTACCAAGTGCTGGGCATCTGTTCGGCCCTGGCGGTCACCGTCAAGATGTCCACCGCCGTGGTCATGAGCATCGCCCTGACCCTGGTGGCGGGATTCTCCAGTCTGATCATCTCTTTTATGCGGCGATGGATCCCTTCCAACATCCGCATTATTGTAGAGCTGACGGTCATCGCCTCTCTGGTAATCGTCACCGACCAGATCCTCAAGGCGTTTCTCTACGACATCTCCAAGCAGCTGTCCATCTTCGTGGGCCTGATCATCACCAACTGCATCATCCTGGGCCGGGCCGAGGCATTCGCCATGGCCAACAAGCCTGTGGATTCCTTTGTGGACGGCATTGCCAACGGCCTGGGCTACAGCATGATTCTGCTGGCGGTGGCGTTTCTGCGCGAACTGCTGGGGTCCGGCACCTTTTTCGGTTTTACCGTGATCCCCGAATTTCTGTATGACATGGGATTTCAGGACATGGGGCTCATGGTCCTGGCACCGGGGGCGTTTTTCATCATCGGTCTGCTGGTCTGGCTCAAGAACAGCCTGCCCGGCATATCCCACGAGAGAAAGTAAGGAGCGGCCATGGGCGATCTGCTGAGTCTGTTTGTCAATTCCGTGTTCATCGGCAATATTCTGCTGGCCTATTTCTTAGGCATGTGTTCGTTCATTGCCGTTTCCAAAACTCTGGAAACCGCCACCGGCCTGGGACTGGCCGTTATCTTCGTTCTGACCGTGACCACCCCGGTAAACTGGCTGATCTACCACGGGCTCCTGGCCCCCGGGGCCCTGGCCTGGGCCGGATTCCCGGAACTGGACCTGAGTTTTCTGAAATTCATCACCTTCATTGCCGTGATCGCAGCCATGGTGCAGGCCGTTGAAATGGTGATCGACCGGTATTCTCCGCTGCTGTATGCCACCCTGGGCGTGTTTCTGCCCCTGATTGCCGTCAACTGCGCCATTTTAGGGACCTCTTTGTTCATGGTGGAGCGCAACCACACCTTTATCGAATCCGTGGTGTTCGGTGCCGGGTCCGGAACCGGGTGGATGCTGGCCATCGTGTCCATGGCTGCCATCCGGAAAAAAGTGCGGTACGCGGATGTGCCAAAGGGTCTGGACGGATTCGGGTTCATCATGATCATCGCCGGGCTCATGGCCATGACGTTCATGATGTTTTCAGGTATCACCCTATAGCCTGTCAAGGAGCATGCAGTGATTTATCTTATCAGTCTGTTGATATTTTCCGGTGTGATCATTGTCCTTGTATTCGTGCTGCTGTTTGTGGAAGCCAGGGTTACCACCCAGGGCAGTCATACCATCACCATCAACAAAGACAAAGAGAATGCGCTGTCGGTTTCCGGGACCCCCACACTGCTGTCGGCCCTGTCCAGCAACGACATTTTCCTGCCGTCCGCCTGCGGCGGGTCCGGGTCCTGCGCCATGTGCAAATGCAAGGTCACCGAAGGGGGCGGGGCCGTCCTTCCCACGGAACTGGCCCACCTGTCCCGAAAGGAAAAACTGGAAGGCATCCGGCTGTCCTGCCAGCTCAAGGTGAAGGAAGACATGGCCATCCAGGTGCCGGAATCCATTTTCGGCATTAAAAAGGTCAATGCCGTTGTGGTATCCAACGACAATGTCTCCACCTTTATCAAGGAGCTGGTGCTGGAGCCCGAAGAACCCATCGAATTTGAAGCAGGTGCCTATATCCAGATCGACGTGCCGGAATATGAACTCACATTCAAGGATTTCAACATTGACAGCAAGTACGTGAGTGAATGGAAGAAATACAACCTGTTTTCCCTGGCCGCCAAAGGGATCAAGCCGGGATTCCGTGCCTATTCCATGGCCAACCCGCCCCATGAAAAAGACATTGTCAAGCTCAACGTCCGGATCGCCACGCCGCCGCCTGGCACGGAAGGCATTCCGCCGGGATTCGGTTCCTCGTTCATCTTCGGGCTTGAACCCGGTGAGGAGGTCAAGATCTCCGGACCCTACGGCGATTTCATGGCAAAAGACACGGACAAGGAGATGTGTTTTGTCGGCGGCGGGGCCGGCATGGCACCCCTGCGCAGCCACATTCTTCATCAGCTGGAAGGGATCGACAGCAAAAGAAAGATCACCTTCTGGTACGGGGCCAGGTCCGTCAAGGAGATGTTTTACCACGAAGAGTTCCTGGACCTGGAAAAACGGTTTGACAACTTCGCCTATCACGTGGCCCTGTCCGCTCCGGAAAAGGAGGACAACTGGACCGGACTCACCGGGTTCGTCCATCTCCATCTCATCGACTCCTATCTCAAGGACCATGAGGATCCCACGGAAATCGAATATTACCTGTGCGGGCCGCCGCCCATGATCGATGCAGTGATCGAAGCCCTGTACGACCTGGGCGTGGAGGATGACATGATTTTTTACGACAAGTTCAGCTGATGACACGCATCTCGTTTCTGGGAAAGACCCTGAAAAATCCCCTGGTCCTGGCGTCGGGCATTCTGGGAAACAATGCCGGGATTCTGGAGCGGGTCCACCGGGCCGGGTGCGGCCTGGTGACCATGAAATCCATCGGGCCCGAACCCCGGGACGGGCACAACAACCCCACGGTCATCGACCTGGGCGGCGGCATGATCAATGCCGTGGGACTGCCCACGCCCGGATACGACCAGATGGATGCGGAATGGCGGGCCCTGGCGGACCGGACGTTTCCACTCAATGCCAGTATCTATGGCGGATCTGTGGAAGAGTTTGTCAAAGTGGCGCGATACGTGTCCGACAAGGGACCGGATTTCATTGAAATCAACATCTCCTGCCCCAATTCCGACCGCCACGGCATGCTGTTCGGCGTGGATGAAAAAGCGGCCTTTGCCGTCACAGATGCGGTCAAACGGGTGATTGCCGTCCCGCTGATCGCCAAGCTCACGCCGGCGGCCCCGGATATCGGAAAGATTGCCAAAGCCTGCGAAGACGCCGGGGCAGACGCCATCTGCGCCATCAACACGGCCGGGCCGGGCATGGTCATCGATATCGAAGCCCGGATGCCGGTGCTGGCCTTCAAAAAAGGCGGCCTGTCCGGCCCCATGATCAAACCCGTTGCCGTGCGGTGCGTGTATGACATCTACCGGGCCGTGTCCATCCCCATCATCGGGCTGGGGGGCGTCACCACCGGGGAAGATGCCGTGGAACTGTTCATGGCCGGGGCCACCCTGGTGGGCATGGGATCTGCGGTGCGGTACCGGGGCATCGACGTGTTCGAGCAGGTGAACCGGGAACTGGCCGACTGGCTGACCGACCACCATACCACCCGGGATGAGATCATCGGTGCGGCCCATGAGGCCCAAGAGGCCAGGGAGGTCCGGGAGTCCCCGGAAGCCCATGACGGGAGGGATATCCCATGATCGCCGACCATAGACCCTTGATGATCGAAGTGGCGGAAAAAACCGTGCACAACAGCGTTTATGCCACGCTGTACTTTGATTTTGTCATTGATTTCAGGCCCGGCCAGTTTGTGATGCTCTGGATTCCCGGAGAGGATGAAAAACCCTACAGCCTGTCCTATCATTCTCCCTCCCGGTTCGGGGTCACCATCGAGGCCAAAGGCCGGTTTTCCCGCCGGGCCGTGGCCCTGAAATCCGGGGACCTGGTGGGAATCAGAGGCCCATTCGGCAACGGGTTTGAGATTGTGTCCTCACCCCATACGGCGGTGGTGGCCGGCGGCTGCGGCATGGCCCCCCTGGCGCCTCTGGTGGCAAAACTTCACCCGGAACTGTGTTTCATCCACGGGGCACGGACAAAGGAATTCCTCCTTTTTCCGGACCGGTTTGACATGACCCGGCATATTGCCACGGATGACGGCAGCCTGGGGCACAAAGGCCTGGTCACCGACCTCCTGGCAGCCGAGATCAAACAACGGATGAAACAGGACCAGCCGCCGTTTGAGATGGTATATGCCTGCGGCCCGGAAATGATGATGCACGCGGTGTTCACCCTGTGCGAGTCCCACGGCATCCCCTGCCAGGTGTCCCTGGAACGGTATATGCGCTGCGGATTCGGCGTGTGCGGGGCCTGTGTGTGCAGCGACCGGGTAGTGTGCATGGACGGGCCGGTGTTTGACTCGGCACAGCTGCGGCTCATGGCTGATTTCAACCGCACCGCCCTGCTCAAATCCGGCCGGGCCGTGCCGTTGTCCGACTATGTGACCTGGCGCTGCCAGTGACAGCACCGGCACCCCCTGGTTGACACCATATTGACAATCCAAAGGACGTAAATCCCCATGACCGACAAAGAATCTTTCATCCGCTTTCTGGTGGAATGCAATGCATTGAAATTCGGCGAATTTCAACTCAAAAGCGGCCGCATCGCCCCCTATTTCATCAACACCGGCATGTTTGACACCGGAACCAAGATCACCCAGCTGGGCCTTCATTACGCAAAAGCCGTGCACCGGCATTTTGGTACCCGATTTGACGGCATTTACGGCCCGGCCTACAAAGGAATCCCCCTGTGCGTATCCACGGCCATGGCCCTGGCCGGCATGGGGCAGGACACCGGATATGTGTTCAACCGCAAGGAGGCCAAAACCTATGCCGACAAAAGCAGCACCGTGGGCATAGCCCTGACCTCCGGCACCCGGCTCATCCTGGTGGATGATGTCATCACCTCGGGCAAGGCCATCCGGGAATCACTGGAAGTCCTGAAGACCAGCGGCAACCCGCAGATCAAAGGCATCGTCATCAGCGTGGACCGCCAGGAAAAAGGCACCACCGACCGGAACGCCCTGGCCGAAGTGGCACAAACCTTAGGGATACCCATTTATGCCATCGTCACCCTGGCCGATATCACCGCCTTTCTCCACAACAAAAAAATCAACGGCAAGGTGATCCTGGATGATGCCATGATGGAAAAGATCAATGCCTACCTGGCGCAATACGGCAGCGCCTGATACTTTCCCACATTGGCGACGTTGTCAAAATATGCAAAAGCGCTGGATTGCAGGATAAAGGTTGACTTTGAATCCATATGAGGCCACCCAGGGATGGCAAACCCGGAAATGATCGACCGGCTGAAGCATATATATCAGCTGTATGACCGGCTCATGGTATCCACAACACTGGCATGCGGCCCGGGGTGTGCCCGCTGCTGCACCTGCAACGTGACTCTGACAAGCCTTGAAGCCAGGTGGATGATCGGTGTCCTGCCACCTGTCAGGCAGAAATCGCTTCGTGAAGTACTCTCTAACCGGTTTCCCTCAAAACGGTATCTCCCGAAAACCAGCACCAACCGGTTTGTCAGATTATGCATGGAAGATGCCGACCTGCCCGGAGAGGAAAACGATCCTGCATGGGGCCAATGCCCGCTGCTGGAAAACGATCTTTGCACGGTCTATGATGTCCGGCCGTTCGGGTGCCGGGCCATGGTTTCGGAAACCGATTGCAGGGACACGGACAGCGCACAGATGCCCTCCTGGGTCCTGACGGTGAACAACGTATTTCTCCAGGCCATAGAACACCTGGACCAGGACGGATATTCCGGCAATCTGTCGGACATGCTGCTGCCGGCCTTATCCGGCAGTGAGGCAACCCATCGATCCATGCAGAATCATGACTTGAAAAACAAAAAACTGTTCGTGAAAAACGAACCCATCCCCTGCCTGATGATTCCTCCGGAACACCGGGAATGGATGGCACCCATTGTCAGGGATCTGTCACATCTGATCAACACCGGCTCTGAAAAGAATCAGGGGCAGGATCAGCGCCAGGGCCAGAGCCAGTAATGCAATGCCTGCCGCATCTTGAAAAAATTACTGCCATCGCGTACAGTCATCCCATGAAAAAATGGTTTCCGACTTTTTTGGTTTTGCTGCTGTTCTGTCTGGCTGGTGCCGGATGTGCCGTCCGACAGCCGTCACCGGTTGCGGATATCCGGATGCTTTCCCAGGATGCCGGGGTGTACCTGTCATCCATCAAAGACCCGGTCATGACTCCGTCTCGCCAGGCAGCGTATTTTCGACAATTCAAAGACCGGTTTTTCAGGCCCTGGCACCGTACCGTTCCCAGGCATTCCGCGGAAATCGTTTTTTCCGGACTGAAAAAATACCGGTTTAAACATCTATACGGCGAAAACAACCGGCCCCTTTCCCCGGACTTTCTGGATTCAATGGCCCGGCAGTCCCAACCCGAAATCTATCCTTTACTGCACCGGTCGGCTGTCACCGTGACCCACGCCGCCATCCGGGTGTTCCCCACCCACAAACCAGTATTTTTCGGCCCCCTGCACCCGGGACGGGGCTTTCCCTTTGACATGATGCAGAACTCACTGGTACCGGCCGGCACCCCGGTGCTGGTCACCCATGAAAGCAGAGACAGACTCTGGGCCCTGGTGGAAACCGAGTGGGTGGCCGGGTGGGTGCGCCGGCAGGAAATCGCGGCCGTGGATGACGCATTCATGACGGATTTTTCCGCCCTTCCCCTGGCAGGGTTCACAGCCGACCAGGTACCCGTGATTCCAGAGGACGGCCCCCCGGTTTTCTCCGGCCGGGTGGGTATGGCCCTGCCCATGAAGGAACCGGCATCCGATACCGGATTTGTCACGGTCCTGGCACCGGCCCGAACTCCTCTGGGCCATGCCGAACTTTTGGAGGCCAGGGTACCGGAACAAGTGATTCAGCCGCTCCCGTTTCCCGCCACCCCGGATCATTTCGCCGAAATCCTGAATGCGCTGATGGGGCAGACCTATGGCTGGGGCGGGCTGTATGAAAACCGGGACTGCTCCGCCCTGATCCAGGACCTGTTCGCCGGTTTCGGTATCCCTTTGCCCAGGAACTCAAAAGACCAGGCAGACGCCGGCGAAGCCATCTCCCTGGAAGGCCTGTCCGGCCCGGAAAAACAGGCTCTGATCCGGAAAAGAGGGGTGCCGCTGCGGACCCTTTTATACATGCCCGGCCACATCATGCTTTACCTCGGACCGGATCCGGCTTCAGATCAACCCGTGATCGTCCATGCCATGTGGGGCGTCACCACACGGCCCCCGCTCAGCACCCATACCGGCCGCCTGGTGGTGGGCCGCGCCGTGATCACCACGCTGGCACCGGGCAAAGAGCAGTTCCCTCTGGTCCAGCCCCAAGACCTGCTGGTTGAAAAACTGACCCGCATGGTGCTGCTGAACTGAAAATCGAGAAATGCCTATTCTGGTCGATGGCGGATCACCCGCTGTGGTGTAACAGAAATTCCGGCGACAGATCCTCTCCTTCAGGCCAGCACGTCAAGCATGGAAACTGCATGATGCCTGATAATGGCATCGATTCTGTCCACCATATCGATGCTTTCATACCTGGTTTTGAATTGGGCTGGGGCCGTTTCTGAAACGGTTAATATTTCCCGGGACAGATCGGTCACGGTTTTCAAAACAATACCGGGTTTCATCTGAATTTCATCGGCCAATGCCGTAAAATGCGCTTTTGTCAAATACCTGAAGTCCCGTTTTTTTCCGCCAATTTTCAGCGGCATTTTCCGGGTGAATTCCTTGTAACAATGTGTTGAAACCAGATCATAAAACGGTGCCAGGCGGGTGCCGTCTCTGTCGTGAATCAGGGACAGATTTTTGGCATGGCCGTCCGAATTTCCGATCAACCCGTTGAAAACGATCCAGTGCAGCAGTTTTTTTGCATCATTCAGGGGATTGACGCATGCAGACCGGATGGTTTCAAACATCTGACTGAAAGACAGGTCATATTTGAGCTGGGGTTCCAGATTCAGTGCCTGGCAAAAATCCTCCTGCACCAGACGGAGGATCTCTCCGTTCTTGGTAATCCGGTCATATCGTTCTATGACATATACCGGCATGGAACCGACGGTCATGATCTTCACATCAGGAACATCCAGGCCCATTTTTCCGGCCAGGGTCATACAATACGCTTCATTGATCACCACCCCTTCGAGATCCTCAACCGGAGTCTTCAGGATGTGCGTGGTCGGGGCGCCATTTTTTGGCAGATAAATCGCCCCGTTTTTGATATATACCGGCAGTTTTTCCATTGCTCCGGCCAGGGACAGCCGCTTTTCTTCGGCTGCCAGAAACGGATTGGCCTTGAGCTCATGGATCTTTTTCACCAGCTGATCTGTATTCAAAAACTGGTAAGATCCCGGGGTTACCGGGGGCGGCAACCGGTTTTCCGGATAAAGCGAAACTGCCCCGGCACAATCCCCGCCGATTGCCCGGAGCAGACCGAACTTGTCTGTTTCTGCAATGCCAAGCCTGCGGGACAATGCGGTCAGGACCTTTCCTTCCGGCAGTAAATTCGCAAAATAAGCATAGCATGAATCATTTAGAAACGGCGTTTTCTGAAGGGGTAAAGAAAGCGAGATAGGATGTCTTTCCGGATTGTCCAGCCACTGGTCTCGATATTGAAAACAGATCCGCCCATGCTCATCCAGCCAGAGATCCCCGGTGGCATCTTTGTTCAGGTACACAGTCAGTCTATTTTTCACCCAGTTCCTCTTTGATCCGGCGAAGCAGTTTGACTTGGGATCTGGGAATGATCACCAGTTCGTATCCCAGCCGTCCCAGCACCTCGATCACCTTTCCTGTCTGTGAGGTGGGCTTCCCATTTTCAAGATCGGACAGAAAACGAACCCCGACGTTCAAATACCCGGCAGCTTCTTTTTGCGTGAACCCCTGGGTTTTTCGAGCCTGTCTGACCAGACGGCCGATTTCCTGGACATTCATTTCCGACCCCCAATACTCCCTTTCGGGAAAATTTTTCCATACCCTTCCATCCGCCCGTCGAATATTCCTTATCGGGAAAATATCATAAGTTTTTTTTCAAAGCAAGGTAAATATTACCGAAAGGGAAAATTTAGCAGAACGGTTTGAGAAAAAATTAAACGCTTTTACATTTCTCTTCCCCATTGAAAAACTTCAATACGGCCCATGAGTGGTGACATTCTCATATCGCTGAACCTGTGGTACAATCGTTTCATAAACCCCCAACTGAAACACAAAGGAGGTCCTCATGAACCTTGAACCGCTCGATCCTTACCGGTGGCAGATTCCCAAAACCGGGCAGATGCGGGTGCCGGGCATCATCTATTCGTCGGAGGCCGGTATCCGGGCCATGGGCCGGGACGGCAGCCTCCAGCAGGTGGCCAATGTGGCGACACTGCCCGGGATTGTCAAGGCGGCCATGGCCATGCCGGACATTCACCTGGGATACGGGTTTCCCATCGGCGGGGTGGCGGCGTTTGACTGGGATACCGGTGTGATCTCTCCCGGCGGGGTGGGGTATGACATCAACTGCGGGGTGCGGCTGGCCACCACGGCATTGACGGAAAAAGAAGTCCGGCCCCATCTGGAGCCCCTGGCCAACCGACTGTTCCAGGCTGTACCATCCGGGGTCGGTTCCAAAGGATCAGTCCGGCTGTCTGTCCGGGACTTGAAACAGGTCCTGACCCGGGGCAGTGCCTGGGCCGTATCCCGGGGATTCGGTGAAGACAGCGATATCGACCATACCGAAGAGAACGGATGTCTGACCCAGGCGGATCCCGGGCTGTTGAGTGACAGGGCCCTGGAACGGGGCCGGGACCAGCTGGGTACCCTGGGTTCGGGCAACCATTTTCTGGAGATCGGGGTGGTGGAACAGATTTTTGATGACCGGACCGCGCGGGTGTTCGGGTTGTTTCCCGGCCAGGTGACCCTGATGCTGCATTCCGGGTCCCGGGGTCTGGGATACCAGGTGTGTGACGATCACCTGGCAGCCATGAAAAAAAGCGTGACCCGGCTGGGACTGACTCTGCCGGACCGGCAGCTGGCCTGCGCCATGATCCGGTCCGAAGAAGGCCAGGCGTATCTGTCCGCCATGGCCTGTGCCGCCAATTTTGCCTGGGCCAACCGCCAGATCATGCTGCACCGGGCCCGGCAGACATTCATGCAGACCCTGTCCATCAGCCCGAACCACCTGCGCATGACCCTGCTGTATGACGTGTGCCACAACATCGCCAAAAAAGAGACCCACCAGGTGAACGGAAGCCAGCAGACCGTGTGCGTGGTGCGCAAAGGGGCCACCCGGGCGTTCGGCCCCGGCCAGCCCGGCATTCCGGACCGGTTCCAGGCCGTAGGCCAGCCCATCCTCACCCCAGGAGACATGGGCCGGGCCTCTTATGTGCTGTGCGGCACGGACACGGCCATGACAGAGACATTCGGATCCACCTGCCACGGGGCCGGGCGGCTTTTGAGCCGGAAAGCCGCCAAAAAAGCAGGCAAAGGCCGGGCCATTCAGCAGGAACTGGCACAGCAAGGTATTGTGGTGAAATACACCGGCCGGTTCACCATGACCGAAGAGATGCCGGAAGCTTACAAGGATGTGTCCGATGTGGTGGAAGTGGTCCACGGGGCCGGAATCTCCAGAATGGTGGCACGATTGCGGCCCATGGCCGTGGTCAAGGGGTGACAAAGTTCTAACCAGGTTCTGATGAGTTGCTCACATGGGCATGCGATATGATTCACTGATTGCTATTTCCGGCAATCCATGGTATGGTTTACGAAATTCAACTCAAGGAGTATTGCGAAATGGAAACAAAATATATCTGCACCCACGTGCACTGCAGCCATCCCGGCACCACCCGGTTTGAAATGTCCTTCAAGGCGGAATCCATCATGGATGATAAAAATGTGGCCACCCCGTTCTGCCCGTTCTGCAAAAAAGAAATGATGCTTGCACAGATCGCCCCGGTCGACTGCGATCCCCGGACCACTGCTGATTGCCCGGCAGCCGACTGATCACTGAGTTCTTCTTGTTTTCTCCTCTTTCTTTCTGCTTCACCCGCGGAAGAGGGGAAACGGCCACGCATAAATATTCTTTAAAATCTGGTTGCCCGATGCTATAGTCAGGTATGTGAATCTGGCTGCCGGCGGAGTATCCTGTCCGGCAGCCAGGCAGCAAAAGGACATTTAGCATGCATGATGATACCCCAATAGGGGAAATGATTCCGTTTACCATCACCCGTTACAGGGATCAGAAACTGTTTGCGGAAGACACCCGTGTGGCGGCGGAAGTGCCGTTGACATTCGAGGTCAACGGCCGGGAAATCGCCACCCTCATGTGCACCCCGTCTCATCTGAAAGGGTTTGCCTATGGGTTTTTGTTCACTTCCGGATTCATCACATCCGCAGACGACATCACCGCTTTTTCCCTGGATGAAACCCGGTGGCGGGCCGACATCCAGGTTAAAAATCCGGTGGACCCGGATCTGCTGGGACAGCGGGTCTATACTTCCGGTTGCGGCAAAGGGGTGATGTATACCTCCATGATGGAACTGTCCTCCCGGCACCCCATTCAAAGTGATGTCCAGATTCACGGAAAAGACATTATTGAGGTGATCCACTGGCTCCAGCACTGCTCGGACCTGCACAAGATCACCGGCGGAGTTCATTCCGCGTCCGCCAGTATCGAAGGACGGGTTCCGGACTTCTTTATTGACGATATCGGCCGGCACAACGCCGTGGACAAGGTGCTGGGCACGCTGCTGCTGGAAAAGACCGATTGCACCAAAGTCATGCTGGCCTGCACCGGCCGGATCTCGTCTGAAATCGTTCACAAGGCCCGTCGCCTGGAAATCCCCATCCTGGCCTCCAGAGGCGCGCCCACCCACCAGAGCATTTTGCTGGCACAGGAGATGGGCATCACCCTGGTGGGATTTGTCAGACCCACCAATTTTGCCGTATTCACTCATTCCCGAAGAATCTTAGAAAATGGAGACAACCCATGACATCCTCCCAAGAAATTTTCAACACCGCTCTGGTCTATGAAAAAAAAATCCGGGATCTCTACCGGTCCGCCGTGGAAACCATTGACGATCCCCGGGGAAAAGAACTGTTCCAGGCACTGGCCGATGACGAACAAAACCATGTGGCGTTTCTGGAGCACGGCCTGACCCTTTTGAGGAATGATAAGGATCAGGAGCTTGAAAAACCGGTGACATCGATTCCTTTCCCGGCCCGGGATCTGGAAAAAATCAAGAAAATGGCCGATCAGATCCCGAAAGACATTCTGGGTGATCTGAAACGGGTGCTGAACGCGGCCCTGTCCCTGGAGATTGAAACCAGCCGGTTTTACCGGGATGCCATTCAAAAAGTAACGGCAGGCCCGGTCCGGGACATCCTGGAAAAATTCTATGACATCGAGCAGCGCCATGTGGAAGTGGTTCAGATCGAACTGGATTTCGCCTCCAACAACGGATACTGGTTCAATTTCATGGAAACCGACATGGAAGACTAGATGCCCGGGGACCTGCTGACGTTTCTGCCGGCCGGCATCACCTGGGACATGATGGCGGTTTATGGATTTCTGACAGGCGTCATTCTCCTGTTCGCCTTTGACGTGGTCCGGGTGGACATGGTGGGACTGCTGGTCATTGTGCTATTGCCCCTGTCCGGACTTGTCACCCCGGCTGAGGCCATCTCCGGGCTCAGCTCCAATGCCGTGGTATCCATCATCGCCGTCATGATTATCGGCCACGGCCTGGACAAGACAGGAGTCATGAACCAGGTGGCCGCCCGTATCATCCGGCTGTCGGGAAAAAGCCGGAACCGGATGATGACCCTGGTGGCGGGCACCGTGGCCGTGATCTCCGGTTTCATGCAGAACATCGGGGCCGCGGCCCTGTTCCTTCCGGCGGTGAACCGCATCTGCCGGCAGCTGAACGTGCCCGTGTCCCAGGTACTCATTCCCATGGGGTATGCCGCGGTCATCGGCGGGTGCATCACCCTGGTGGGGTCCAGCCCCCTGATCCTGCTCAACGATCTGGCCGGTTCCTGGTGGCGCGTCAACCCGGACCTGGTGGCTCATCAACCCTATTCCCCGTTTTCCCTGTTCTTTGTGGCCCCCATGGGCATCGCCCTGGTGGCGGCGGCCCTGGCCTATTTCATTTTTCTGGGGAAATGGGTGCTGCCGAAATCCGCACCGGTTTCCAATGCCTGCAACCTGTTGAACCATGATCTGGAGTGCACCTACGGCCGGGAAGTGAGCAAGGTGTTCGAGCTGGCCGTGCCCGGCGACTTTTTCACCCGGCGCCTGGAGGAACTGGAACTGCGGCCGAAATACCATGCCACGGTGGTGTGCATCTCCAAGCGCGGGGGCCGGTACCGGGTCACTGAGCCCGGACGGGCCGATGTGATCGAACCCTTTGATGTGGTGGGGATTGTGGCCAACGAGGAGCACGCCCGAAACCTGGCAGAAGACCTGGGATGGACCTTGAGAACCGAACTCAACGACCTGTCCGGGGTGCTGTCCGTGGACAACGCGGGCATCACTGAAGCCATTGTCACCCCCCGGTCGGAACTGGTGGGCAAAACCTTTCATGAATACGGGTTCCGCAAGAAACTGCGGGTCAACCCCCTGGCCCTGTACCGCCAGAACCAGCTCATCCTGGAAAATATCTCTGAAATCAGGATCCAGCCTGGCGATGCCGTGCTGCTCCATGGGGAATGGGAAAAATTTCATCTCATCCGGCAGAAACCCCTGCTGGCGTTCACCGAACATTTGAGAGGAGAAATCCTGTATCCGGAAAACGCACTCAAAGCCCTTGGATGCCTGGCGCTGTCCCTGATTCTGGCCCTGGGATTCAACATCCAGCTGTCCATCTCGCTTCTGGCCGGGGCCGTGGGCATGGTGCTCACCCGGGTCATGACCCTGGATCAGGCCTACCGGAGCGTGGACTGGATGACGGTATTTCTGCTGGCCGGGCTCATCCCTCTGGGTATCGCGTTTGAAAACACCGGAGCCGCAGGCTTTCTGGCCACCGGCCTGACCCGCCTGCTGCATGATTTTCTAAATCCCGTGACGCTGTTTCTGCTGGTGGGGGCTTTGACGTCCGCATTCACCCTGTTTGTATCCAACATCGGGGCCACGGTGCTTATGATCCCTCTGGCCATGAACATGGCGGTGCAGTGCCAGGCAGATCCCAAAATGGCGGCCATGCTGGTGGCCATTGCCGCATCCAATACCTTCGTTCTGCCCACCCACCAGGTCAATGCCCTGATCATGCGGCCCGGCGGCTACCGGGTCAAAGATTACGTCCGGGCCGGCTCCGGCATGACCCTGATCTATATGTGTGTGGTCATGGTGATGTTCTGGGTCGTCTACGGCATGACCGCCTGAAACCCGCGCTCTCCAGCGATTGATCCGAAAAAACCTTTACTTTCAATGCCGGATGACTATTGTAAGTTTCAGAGCGGTTGTGGATATGACCCTTAACACGGACAAAGGAGCGATCATGAGAGAGTTGAGTTTCTATTTTGAAAACACCAAGGGCACCGGCGTTCTGGCCACCGCGGACAGCAGCGGCAAAGTGGATGCCGCCATCTATTCCCGCCCCCATTTTCTGGAAGAAGACAAACTGGCTTTTATCATGCGGGACCGGCTGACCCATCACAACCTGACCACCAATCCCCATGCCACATTCCTGTTCATTGAAAACGGGCCGGGATACAAGGGGAAACGCCTGTTTCTCAAAAAGGCCAAGGAAGAAGAAAATCCGGAACTGGTGGGGAAAATCAAACGCCGCCGCTACACCGACGATAAACAGGAACCCCGGTTTCTGGTATACTTCACCCTGGAAAAGGAACTGCCTCTGATCGGCGACGGCAGCTGACACCCGTTACGATATGAGTTGAATGGCATCCGGCTGAAAGGGGTTCAGGATAGTCAAATCATGGATCCGCTGTCCATGCTGAAGATCCTCGGTCAACAATATGGAACAATCGGCTTTTACAGCCGCGGCCACGATCAGTGAATCCCACCAGGAAAACCGGTACTGGTCCTGGAGAGACCAGCTGATTTCCATCACTGACTCATCCACTGTGACCGGATGCCAGGCCATCAGGTTTCTCACATCCAGCCGGGCATTGACCTGTGTCATGCCCGGCTTCAGTTTCTGTGTCACAATGACATAATATTCATTCAACACCTGGAAGCTGATCCGGCCGGTCCGGTTTTTCCATAACGTTTCCAGCCAGTTTCCGGCAGTTTTCTGTTTCTCCGGTTCAGACGCATCCCGAAAATACACAAGGATGTTGGTGTCCACAAAGCAGTTATCTTTCATGCACGTCCTCCCTTGACGGATACCTGCCTTGATTTTTCAGCGGTTGGGGCGGGCTTGAAAGAAACCGGTTCATGGCCTGCCGGTATCCTGCCTCATCCTGCATTCTTTCCTTTAACATGTTTCCGATCCACCGGGAAACACTGACCCGGTTTTTTGCCGCCTCGATTCTTGACCAGTCGGCAACCGCTTCCTCCAATGTAATGGTCACGTTTTTCATGTTGTCCTCCTCCGATACTCTTTGACACAATAATAGTGTCACACGAAAATCGTGTCAATATGAAATATTTCCCGGCTTGACAAACCCATATTATCATTTATGATGTGAATTGTGAATCACAATTCTTTCCAGTGGAGGATATATGCCGGCCCCCAAAACACAGACCCTTGAACGGCAGGAACAGATTGTTCAGGCGGCCCTGGAACTGATCAATGAGAGCGGCGTCGCCGGGTTGAGTATCGCCGGGATTGCAGAAAAGGTGGGAATCGTTCCCTCGGCTTTGTACCGGCACTTCACCAGCAAGGATGCCGTCCTGGAGGCGGTCCTGGATCTGATCCGGCAGCGGCTGCTGGGCAATGTGGCCCATGTCCGCGGACTGACCGATGTTCCACTGGACCAGCTCCGGCTGCTTGTCATGCGCCACGCGGCCCTGCTCAACGAAAACCGGGCCATTCCGTCGGTGGTGTTCTCGGAGGCCGTCTATACCGGCAATCCGGAACGGAAAGCCAAAATCGCGGGCATCATCACTGGTTATCTGGCCGGGATACAGGCCATCATCGTTTCAGGCCAGCAGGACGGTTCCATTCGAAAGGATCTTTCATCGGCCACGGCGGCAGTCCTGTTCATGGGCATGATCCTGCCGGCGGCGGTCCTGTGGAATGTGTCGGAAGGCCGATTCGATATCACCGGACATGTGACATCGGCCTGGCCCCTGTTTGAACGAAGCATTTCAGGACACCCGACCAGAGAGGCATCATGAAACCAATCCTTTACAAACTGCTCCGGATAATCCTGATTCTGATACCGGTTGCGGTCGCCCTGGCTGTGGCCGGATATCTGGTGACCCACCGGCCGGGTCCGTCTGAAAAACAGACCCTTGAGGCAATCCACACCCTGCGGGTGATCCCGGCCCCGGTGGTGGACCTGGTGCCCCGGGCATATGGATACGGCCAGGCGGAGCCGGTTCAGGTGTGGGAGGCTGTGGCACAGGTAAAAGGCCGGGTGATCGTCACCCATCCGGATCTGGATCCCGGACAGCTCATCAAAAAAGGGACACTGCTGATTCACATCGATCCGGTGGAATACGAACTGGCCGTGGCCCGCCTGGAAGCGCTCATTGACCAGGCCCGGGCCAACCTGTCAGAACTGGATACGGAAGACGCCAACCTCCGGCATCTCATCGAAATTGAGCAGCGGTCCCTGGCCCTGGCGGAAAAAATGCTGGCACGCCGGCAGCAGGCAGCCGTCGGCCGGGCCGTCTCCAGGGAAGACGTGGATCGGGAAGAAAAAAATTTCCTGGCAAGCAAAAAAACCCTGCAACAGCTCAAAAACAGCCTGTCGCTGATTCCGTCCAGACGCAACGCTTTGAATGCGGCCCTGGACCTGCACCAGGCCGACCTGGCCCAGGCACAGATCGATCTGGAAAACACCCGGATCCATGCCCCGTTTGACTGCCGCCTGGCTGATGTGACCATTGAACCGGATCAGTTCGTGGGCACGGGCCAGGGGTTGTTCAAGGCCCACGGCATCGAAGCCTCCCGGATTCATGCCCGGTTCCGCATGGAATCGATGCGCAACCTTCTGGGGGGACAGACCAGAAAACAGTTCGGGCCGGATATGGATCCCGACACGTTCCAAAAGGTGTTTTCCACCATTTCCGCCACAGTATTCCTGGCGGATGCAGACTGGCCGGTCCAGTGGGAAGCCCGCATCGAAAGGCTCAGGGAATCCGTGGACCCCGGAACCCGGGAAATTCTGGTGACCGCCGTGGTGGACCGCCCCTATGAAACGGCCGTGCCGGGAAAACGCCCGCCACTGATGCCGGGTCTGTTCTGCCGGGTGGACCTCACCGCTCCGGCCCGGCCCGGTCAGGTGGTGCTGCCCCGGTCCGCGGTCCATGACCAGACCGTGTTTCTGGTGGATTCCGATAACCGGCTGGAGAAAAGACCGGTGGAAACGGGATTTGCCCTCCAGGACATGGTGGTCATTGCCAAAGGCCTGTCCGGCGGGGAAACCGTGGTGCTATCGGACCCCGCGTTCGCCATCACCGGCATGAAAATCGAACCGGTCATGGATGAGGAACTGGCGGCCCGCATCAAACACCAGGCGCAAAACAGAGGGATGGCCCCATGATCCGGTTTTTTGCGGCCCACCCCACCGGTGCCAACCTGCTCATGCTGATCTTTCTCATTGCCGGCGCCCTCAGCCTTCCCAATGTTCTCCGGGAAACCCAGCCGGATTTCACCCCCTCGGAGGTGGAGATCCGGATTCTCTATCCCGGGGCTACGGCCAGGCAGGTGGAACAGGAAATCTGCCGCCGGGTGGAAAACGCGGTGGACGGCATCGGTTTTGTAAAAGAAGTCCGGGCCGATGCCAGGGAAAACCTGGCGGTCATCACGGTGGAGATGCAGACGGCCGGGGACATCCAGACCTTTCTCCGGGATATTGAAACCGGGATCGATGCCATCGATGATTTTCCGGAAGAGATAGAGCCCCCGGTGATCCGGGAACTGGGCAGGACCGATCCGGTGCTGTCGGTACTGGTGTCGGGCCCCATGGACCTGCCGGACCTCAAGGCTTTTTGTGAAGATTTCAAGGACCGGCTCCAGGAAGCCGGGGTGGCCCTGGTCACCATCCAGGGATTTTCAGATCATCAGCTGCGGGTATCCCTGTCTGATGCGGCCCTGCGCAAAACCGGACTGAACGCGGCAACGGTGGCGGACCGGATTGCAGGATCCAGCCTGGACATTCCCCTGGGTCTGCTGGAGACCCGGGACCGGGATATCCTGCTTCGGTTCACCGACCAGCGGCAGACTGTGGAAGCCCTTGAAAATCTGGTGATCCTGGGCACACCGGCCGGCGGTGAGATCCGGCTCAAAGATATTGCCACGGTCACGGACCTGTTTGAACGGCCTGAAGAGAAAATCATGATGAACGGCCGGCCCCAGGCCCTTGTGGCCGTGGCAAAGACCGACACCCAGGATGCCATCCAGGTGGCGAAAAAAGCCAAAGCCTTTATTGCGGCGGAACAGGCCCGCTATCCCCAGGTGGCACTGGCCATCACCCAGGACCAGACCGCCATTCTCACGGACCGGCTCAACATGCTGGTGAGCAACGGAATTCAGGGATTTCTGCTGGTGTTTGCCACCATGTGGCTGTTCTTCAACATCCGCGTTTCTTTCTGGGTGGTCATGGGCCTGCCGGTTTCCTTTTTCGGGGCGTTCATCCTGCTGCCTCACCTGGGGCTGAGCATCAACATGTTCACCATGGTGGGCCTGCTCATGGCCTTAGGGCTTCTCATGGACGATGCCATCGTGCTGGCGGAGAACATCATGTCCCACCGGCAGCAGGGCAAGCCGGCGCTTTCGGCCGCCGTGGACGGGGTCAGGGAGGTGGGAGCCGGGGTGATCGCCTCGTTCATCACCACCATCTGTATTCTGGGGCCTCTGGCGTTTATCGGCGGCCAGATCGGCCGGGTCCTCAAGGTGGTGCCCATGATGCTGATTCTGGTCCTGGCCGTGAGTCTGATCGAGGCGTTCCTGATCCTGCCCGGCCATCTGAATCATGCCATGCACCGGTTTGACCTGAAAAAACCCAACCGGTTCCGCCAGGCCTTTGACCGGGGCTTTGACCGGGTGCGGACCCGGTGGCTGGGCTGCCTGGTTACGGCGCTGGTCCGCTTTCGTTATCTGGTGGTGGCCGGGGTGACAGGGCTGCTGATCCTGAGCATCGGCCTGGTGGCCTCGGGAAAAATCCCGTTTCAGGGATTTCCCGAACTGGAAGGGGATGCGATCACGGCCCGGCTCCTGCTGCCCCAGGGGACCCCGTTGTCCGTGACCGAATCCCGGGTGGATCAGATCCTGGCGGCCCTGGACCGGGTCAACCAGGCATTTTCAAAGGACCAGCCCGGGGGCCGGGACCTGATAAAAACCGCGTGGGTCCAGTACAATGCCAATACCGAAGCCTTTGAAACCGGTCCCCATGCCGCCACCATCACCGTGGACCTGCTCACGGCGGAACAGCGGTCCGGCACCATCGAAACCTATCTGGCGGAATGGCGCAGGCAGATCGGCCCGCTGCCGGATGTGGTGTCCCTGACCCTGAGCGAGCCGGGATTCGGTCCCGGGGGCCGGCCCATCGAGATCCGGCTGCGGGGCCATGATCTGGACCGGCTCAAGCAGGCGGTCCAGGACCTGCATGTCTGGTTCAACCGGTTTGACGGGGTGGTGAACCTGGCCGATGATCTCAGGCCCGGCAAACCGGAACTGCGGATGCAGCTGAAACCCGGGGCCCACGGCCTGGGCCTGGACGCTGCAGCGATCACCCGTCAGGTGCGGGCCGCGTTCCAGGGGGTGGAAGCCGATGCCATCCAAGTGGGACCGGAACCCTATGAAATCGATGTCCGGTTGACCGCTATGGACCGGAACCGCCTGCAGCACCTGGAAAATTTTCGTCTCTTGAAACCGGACGGCACCCAGGTACCCCTGACCGCCGTGGTGACCTGGGAAATCACCCGGGACTGGGCACGCATTGCCCGGTTCAACGGCATGCGGGCCGTGACCCTGAGAGGGGATGTGGACACCCGCAAGCTCAACACCAGTGAACTGATCCGGCGGTTCAACCGGACATTTCACAAGGAATTCAGCCAGACCTACCCGGACCTGAACCTGACCATCGCCGGATCGTTTGAGGAAACCCGTACCACCCGCAAATCCATGCTCAAATCCATGCTGATCGGGTTCATCGGCATCTTCATCCTGTTGAGCTTCCAGTTCAGGACGTTTACCGAACCCCTGATCGTGATGGTGGCGATCCCGTTCTCCCTGATCGGGGTGATTGCCGGTCACGGCCTCATGGGGGTGCCCATCTCCATGCCCAGCCTGCTGGGGTTCATCGCTTTAGGCGGGGTGGTGGTCAATGACGCGATCCTGCTGGTGCTGTTCCTGAAAAACGCAAGAGAACAGGGGCTGGCCATACAGGATGCAGCCGCCCGGGCGTCCCAGGAACGGTTCCGGGCCGTACTGCTCACCACCTTTACCACCATCGCGGGCCTGATGCCCCTGCTGTTTGAAAAAAGTCTCCAGGCCCAGATCCTGATTCCCCTGGTCATCAGCACCACCTTCGGTCTTCTGGCCAGCAGCACCCTGGTTCTTCTGGTCATCCCCTGCATGTACCGCATCCTGGGAGACCTGAACCTGGTGGAAAGAATCAAGGAGTGTCCGGAGGCGCCCCGGCCGGAGCCCCCCTCTCCGGAAGAACACCCCCGGACCCAAACCCGACACACCCTTTTGGAGGATTCATGAAATTCAGCAACCTCAACGAATGTGTCCACACCATCACCGACGATGATATTGTCGCGGCCATGAAACAGATCCCCGGATACCTGGACATCACCCCGTCCGATTTTCTGGCCGTTTACCGGGTGGCCTACGACCATGCCCTGCACCGGCTGAAACATGCGGTCACCGCCGGCCAGATCATGACCCGGGACGTGATCTGTGCCCATGACACCGACTCGGTAACAGATGTGGTCAAACGCCTGGCAGACCATGACATTTCCGGGGTTCCCGTAATACGGAAGGACCGGACCGTGGCCGGGGTGATCTCGGAAAAGGATTTTCTGGCCCGCATGGGAAAAAGCGGCACCCCGCTGTCTTTCATGCAGGTGATCCTGCAGTGCCTGGAACATACCGGATGCCTGGCCGCCGATCTTCAGGGCCTGACCGCGGCAGACATCATGTCGGCGCCGGCCGTGACCCTGAAAACGTCCACGCCGCTGTTCAAAATCGCGGACATCATGGATCAGCGCAATATCAACCGGATCCCGGTGGTCGATGACACCGGCCGGCTGGCCGGAATCGTGGCCCGGTCCGACCTGATCCAGACCATCTGCTAACCTGTCAGACAAAGCGAGGAAACCCATGTTACCATTTTTCAAAAAGATGAAGGGCGGCAGCCAGAGCCCGCCGGGGGTGAATCCGGCGGAAATCGGGTGGTCCTGGCTTGGGGCGTTCCTGGGCATCACGCCGGTGGCACTGCTGCACTACAATTTTTTTCCCGGCACCGACCTGGTATTCATCATCGGATCTTTCGGTGCCTCCGCCGTGCTGATCTACGGGGCCGTGCGAAGCCCCCTGGCCCAGCCCAGGAACCTGGTGGGCGGGCACCTGATCTCCGCGATGATCGGCGTCATGATTTTCAAACTGTTCGGGTTCTCCCCCTGGCTGGCATCTTCCCTGGCCGTGGCCACGGCCATTGCCGCCATGCACGCCACGAAAACCCTGCATCCGCCGGGCGGAGCCACGGCCCTGATCGCGGTGACCGGCAGCGACAAAATCCATGACCTGGGCTTTTTATATGCTGTTTTTCCGGTGGCCACCGGTGTGGTCATCATGCTGGCGGTGGCGCTGGTCATCAACAACCTGGCCCCGTCCAGAAAATATCCGGAGTTCTGGTGGTAAAAAATTCACTTTTAAAAAATTATTTTTATGTTTATTATCAATACTTGATCCACATCAAGGTATGAAACGTTCACCTGTATTATCTTGTCATCGAATTGACCGACAGCCGGCCGGCAACAGTATCTGTCCGGCCGAAATACAAAAAGATCACAAAAACCAATAACCGCAAGGAGGCAACACCATGTTCTGTTTTCAATGTCAGGAAACCGCCAAAAATACCGGATGCACCGTCAGAGGCGTGTGCGGCAAGGAAGAAACCACCGCCAATCTCCAGGACCTGTTGATTTTCAATCTCAAGGGCATTGCCCTGCTGGCCAAAAAAGGCAAGGAAGCCGGTGTGGATATGACCACCGAAGCGGGCCGGTTTGTGACCAAGGCCCTGTTCACCACCATCACAAACGTGAACTTCAATGATGCCAACCTGGTTAAATGGATCAAAAAGGCCCAGGAATTCAAAAAAAGCGTCAAGGACAAAGTGGAAGGCAAAGTCCCCGGGGCCCTGCATGAATCCGCTCTCTGGTTTTCAGACAATGAAGCGGAATTTCAGGAAAAAGCCAAAAAAGTGGGGATCCTGGCCACGGAAAACGAAGATGTGCGTTCTTTAAGAGAACTGCTGGTCATCGGCCTCAAAGGTATCTCCGCCTATGCCGACCATGCGGCCATCCTGGGCGTGGAAAAAGACGAGATCTATGAGTTCATCCTCAATGCTCTGGCCTCCACCACGGAAGACCTGTCCGTGGATGACATGGTGGGCATGGTGATGAAAGCCGGCGAGTGCTCCGTGAACACCATGGCCGCCCTGGACCAGGCCAATACCGGTGCCTACGGCAACCCGGAAATCACCGAAGTCAACCTGGGCGTGGGTGCCAACCCCGGCATTCTCATCTCCGGCCATGACCTCAAGGACATGGACGAACTGCTCAAACAGACCGATGGCACAGGCGTGGATGTCTACACCCACGGCGAGATGCTGCCGGCCAACTATTATCCGGCCTTCAAGAAATATGATCATCTCAAGGGCAATTACGGCGGTTCCTGGTGGCACCAGAACGAGGATTTCGAAACCTTTAACGGCGCGATTCTCATGACCACCAACTGCATCATTCCCATCAAGAAAAAAAACACGTATCAGGACCGCATATTCACCACCGGTGTGGTGTCCTATCCCGGCCTGACCCATATTCCGGACAGGGAAGACGGCAAAACCAAGGATTTTTCCGCAGTGATCGCATGTGCCAAGAAATGCCAGCCCCCCCAGGAAATCGAAACCGGTACCCTGGTGGGCGGATTTGCCCACAACCAGGTCCTGGCCCTGGCCGACAAGGTGGTGGAAGCGGTCAAATCCGGCGCCATCAAGCGCTTCATTGTCATGGCCGGTTGTGACGGCCGCATGAAAAACAGGGAATACTTCACCGAAGTGGCCAAAAAGCTGCCCAAGGATACCGTGATCCTTACGGCCGGATGTGCCAAATACCGGTACAACAAACTGGATCTGGGCGATATCGGCGGCATTCCCAGGGTCCTGGATGCAGGCCAGTGCAACGATTCCTACTCCCTGGCGGTCATCGCCCTGAAACTCAAGGAAGTGTTCGGTGTGGGTCACATCAATGATCTGCCCATCTCCTTTGACATCGGCTGGTATGAACAGAAAGCCGTGGCCGTGCTTCTGGCCCTGCTGCACCTGGGTGTCAAAGGCATCCGCCTGGGGCCCACGCTGCCGGCATTCGTGTCCCCCACCGTGCTCAACGTGCTGGTGGAAAACTTTGACATCAAGCCCACCGGTGATGTGGACGAAGACATCGCCGCCATGATGGCCGGCAACTGATCCGGTCCGTCTTTGAAGAAGCCATGAATGTTTGACCGCCGGCGAAAAAGACGGCGGTCAAACATCCAGCCTGTCCCTTTCAGACATTTTTTGAATCCATCATCAGTCCCGCCGGAAAAGTGATGGTTCATTCCCAAGGAGTCATTCTATGAAATCCATCGATCAGCTGAAAAATGAACATGAAGGGATAAAAATCGTATTTCGTGTGCTCAGAAAAATGTGCGGATCCCTTCAATCAAATCAAACCATTGATACCAGCCATTTTGAAGGTATCCTGGAATTTTTTGAAATATTTGTGGATAAATGCCACCACGGGAAAGAGGAAGACCTGCTGTTTCCAGCCATGGAACAGGCCGGCATTCCCAGACAGGGGCCCATTGAAGCCATGCTGTCGGAACATGCCACCGGCCGGGGCCACATCAAAGCCATCCGTCAGGCATTTGCCCGGTTCCAGTCCGGCGACACCGCTGTATCCGAAACACTGGCCGATGAATGCGAACAATACATCCTGCTGATGCTCGACCACATCTACAAAGAAAACAACATCCTGTATCCCATGGGAGAGACCCGGTTTTCGCAGGAAACCGACGAAAAACTGTATCAGGACTTTGAGACCCTTGAAACCGAAAGAATCGGTGCCGGCAGACATGAGGCCTTTCACCAGATGATCGATCAATTGACTCAAATCTATCTGGACTGATCCACGACAGGTCATGGGCATGGAAAACACTTGACGTGAACCGAATCCATGCAAATGTTTAAGTGAAACCCGAAACCGACGATTCAGTCGTGTTCGTAATTGAAGACAGTCACGAACCGATATGGCGATTCAACCAGATAAAGGAGGAATCATGAAAAAAGGAATCAAAGAAACCCGCTTGAAAGTGTTTATCGAAAACGCCCGGATTGTTCCTGAATCCGAAATATCCGACCTGCCTGCGGCAAAACGCGAAGCAGCTGCCGGCAAATCCGGTCTGTGGCTTGAAGTGGCCTGCCCGGACGGCGCTTGTTCCCTGGATGAAAACAAAATCACCCTGCCGGCCGGCGGTGTCGTTCCAAAAGAAACCAAAGGCCTGTGGCTGAACCTTTTCTGCCCGGACAATCAATGCGAAGTGCAGCAGGGGTCTCAACTTCCGTAACACCCTGAAATTTGTTTCATAGAACAGGGGCACCCCTGGTTTCAGGGGTGCCCTTTTAATCACCTGAGTATGATTTTTTCTGACCCATCATTCCCACAAGCAAAGGAGCGAATCCATCATTGTCAGATGGGCGGGGCAATGGTGACCAGGATTCTCATTTTTGTATCCGCTTCGACCCCATGGGGTTCCCTGATTTCTGAAATCAGGATATCCCCTTTTTCCGCCGGGATTTTTTCATCGTTCGCAGCAAGGAACCATCCTTTTCCCTCCAGCACCTGGATGGACAGCTCTCCGTCCAGGTCATGGGAATGGACCGGAAACACCACCCCGGCATCCAGATTGAAATTGATGATCTTGAAATGCTCTGACGTTTCCACCAGAAAAAACCGGTTCATGACGCCGGGTTTGAATTCATTGGTTTCACTGAGTTTGATCACGCGCATGGCTTTGTCTCCTCGATGTTTTTTGCAATTATAATTGATCCGGTTTTCCCCGCAATGGATTATGACCGGAGTCCTGCTTAATGTCAACCCTGCCGGCACACCCCCTGAACCCGATCCGCAGCCCATTCAAAAGAGCCTTCAAAAGTCAAGGATTGCTTTAAAACAATCCTTGACTTTTGAAGGAGAACCCCTCTAATCTCATTGTGAAAGACTGATAGAATACACACACCCCAAAAGGTGCCGCTTGAATAAAATAATTTTTACGGGCTGCTGTTTCTGGACTCTTTTGATTGCCGGATCACTCTATTTTGGTTTGATCAGCACCCGGAACAGTCTGGAAAAAATTCATCTGCGGGCCTGCCGCAGCCTTTTTGAGCAGATCGAAGTAGTCAGAGCCTGGAACACACTTCACAAAGGCGTCTATGTACCGGTCACCGAATCGGTCAAACCCAACCCTCACCTGATTGATCCCATGCGGGACATCACCGTGAATCCGGATCTGATGCTGACCAAAATCAATCCATCCCTGATGACAAAGGAAATTTCCCGGCTGACTGAACAGCGGTCCGGCGCCATCATGCGCATTACCAGCCTGAATCTTCTAAATCCTGACAATCAGGCCCTGCCCCATGAACAGATTGCGCTCAAGCAGTTTGAAAACGGGATGCCTGAAAAATGGCAGCATATGCAGGACAACGGACAATCCGTTTTTTTCTACATGGCACCGCTGAAAACCGATCATTCCTGCCTGCAATGCCACAAAAGCCAGGGATACCGGATCGGAGACATTCGCGGCGGTATCAGTATTACCCTGCCGCTGCTGACACCATTTCCCTGGAAAGACATCACCCTGATTCATGCGGCTTTACTGGTGACCGGCCTGGGAGGGATCCTGTATTTCGGGACTGCCCTGAACCGGGCCCATGAATCCCTGAAACACCAGGCAACCATCGATGCTTTGACCGGCCTTTTAAACCGCCGCAGCTTTTCCGAAAAGATCGCGGTCGAATTTGCCGCCTGCCGGAGAAACAGCCGCCCTTTGTCCCTGATCATGTGTGATGTGGACTGGTTTAAAAAATTCAACGACACCTATGGACACGCCGCCGGGGACGACTGTCTGGCCCGGGTCGCGGCAGTGATGAAACAAAGCTTGAAACGACCGGCGGATTTCTGTGCCCGGTATGGTGGCGAGGAATTTATCATGGTGCTTCCGGACACCTCTGAAAACGGTGCCACGCATGTGGCGGAAAGAATCCGAGAGGATGTTCTGAATCTTGACATTGCCCATGAAACATCGCCTGTCAAAAAAGTCAGCGTCAGCCTGGGCGTGGTGACCGGTGATCCGGCCCGGACAAGCGATTATGAACAATTGACCATTCAGTCTGATGAGGCCCTGTACCGTGCAAAGGCCCTTGGGCGGAACCGGGTGGCCAATTTCAACCTGGAAAACCACAACACATAAATCAAGGAGACAGTCATGCATTTCAAAATCAAAGATCATATCCACTGGGTGGGAAAAATCGACTGGGAACTGCGGCGGTTTCACGGGGAGGAGTATTCCACCCACCGGGGGTCCACCTATAACGCTTACCTGGTGAAAGATGAGAAAACTGTGCTCATCGACACGGTATGGTCCCCGTTTTCCAAGGAATTTTTGGAAAATCTCAGAAAGACAACTCCCCTGGACCGGATCGACTACATCATAGCCAACCATGCGGAATCCGATCATTCCGGGGCTTTGCCGGAACTGATGCAGCACATCCCGGAAACCCCCGTCTACTGCACGGCCAACGGAGTGAAATCCCTCAAAGGGCATTATCACCAGGACTGGAATTTCCAGGTGGTCAAAACCGGGGACAAACTCAATATCGGCTCCAAAGATCTGATCTTTATCGAGGCTCCCATGCTCCATTGGCCGGACAGCATGTTCTGCTATCTCACCGGCGACAATATCTTGTTCAGCAATGACGGGTTCGGGCAGCACCTGGCCACGGAGCTGATGTACAACGACCTGGTGGACCAGGGAGAACTGTTCCAGGAGGCCATCAAATACTACGCCAACATTCTGACCCCCTTCTGCCCCCAGGTGATCCGGAAAATCAAGGAAGTCCTGGCCCTGAACGTGCCGGTGGACATGATCTGCCCCAGCCACGGCGTGATCTGGCGGCAGGATCCCACACAAATCGTGAACAAATATATGGAATGGGCCGATGCGTATTCGGAAAACCAGATCACCCTGATCTACGACACCATGTGGGAAAGCACAAGGAAAATGGCGGAAAATATCGCCAAGGGCATTCTGGCGGCAGACAGCTCAATGACCGTAAAGCTGTACAACGTGGCCAAGTCCGACAAAAACGACATCATCACTGAAATTTTCAAATCAAAGGCGGTTCTGGCCGGATCCCCCACCGTGAACAAAGGGATTCTGTCCGCACTGGCCGGGCTGTTCGAAGAGATCATCGGGCTGCGGTTCAAGGGGAAGAAAGCGGCCGCATTCGGGTCCTACGGCTGGAGCGGGGAATCCGTGAAAGTACTCTCCGACAAACTGGAACAGGGCGGATTCGAGTTGTTGAACGAGGGGTTGCGTGTCCAGTGGAACCCGGACACCCAGGCAAAAGAAAACTGCTTCAATTTCGGGAAATCCGTCGGAGAAGCACTTAAATCATGACAAACCAGCCGGTATCCGACCCGAACCCTCATGGGCTGCTGGAACAAATTGTCTGTGCCAATATTATTTTATACTGTGAGAAATGGCCGGAAACCGTGGACTTTTATCAAACCGGGCTCCAGCTGCCCGTGACCGTATCCAAGGACTGGTTTGTGGAATTCCGGCTCACGGATACGGCCCGCCTGAGCATTGCCGATGCTGGACGTACCACCCGAAACACCAGCCGGGGACAAGGGCACCTCATCACCTTTCAGGTCAAAAACATGAAAAAAACCCGGTCCCGGCTGTGCCGGGCCGGGCTCAATCCCACGCCGGTCACCACCCATGCCTGGGGCGCAAAAGTGATGTATCTCACCGACCCTGAAGGCAACTGCCTGGAGTTCTGGTGCTGACCGGAGGACAAATCAAAGAATGATGAACGAAAATTCATTTGTGGAAATCGCCGCCATTCTTGGCTTGGCAACCCTGACAGGGATTGTCGGACAAAAACTTCGACAGCCGTTGATCATCATGTTTCTGGCCAGCGGCATTCTGGCCGGGCTGACCGTGGCCCAGATCAGTGAATTTTCCCTGATCGTGGCGGCCCTGGGACTGAGTATCGGTCATATAACCGAGCAGACCATGGGATTGATCACCCTGGTGGGGGTGGTGACCATTTTTCTGTCCACTTACATGATTCTGTATTCCTACCCTCTCTAAGGAGTACCGGTTCTGTATGGCGACATGGCAGATCCGGAAATGCATGAACACCTGCCCTTGAACACGGCGGCATGGGTGATCAGCACGGTGCGGTCGAAACCGATGAACCTGGCACTCATACAGAATCTGAAAAAAGACGGATATACAGGCAGAGTGGCCGTGACGGCGGCCACCGACCAGGAAGCCTTGGAATATGAACAGGCCGGGGTTCGTCTGGTGTTCCGCCCCTTCAAGGATGCCACGGAACAGGCGGCGGACGCGTTGACCTATGCCATGGATTTTTTACCTGAAGCCGTTGACTGGCCCATCTCTTTCCGTGAAGTCCGTATCCGGTCCGATGCAGCTGCCGCCGGCAAACTCATCCAGGAGATTCCGCTATCCGCTGCCGGGGTTTCCATTCTGGCCGTCAGCCGGGCAGGCCGCATCACCTTCGAACCCGGCCCGGACTTCCGGGTGTTTCCCGGAGACCGGCTGCTGCTCATGGGTCCCCCGGCCGGGTTGAAAGATGGGGAAACCCTTCTCAGTCAACTCGAAATGGAAAAAACGGCGCCTGATGTCAACCGGTTTGAAATTACTGAGATTAAAGTGGCGGATGATTCCCCGGTTTCGGGAAAATCCCTGGCACAATTGCAGTTCCGCCAGACATATGGTGCCAGTCTGGTGGGAATCCGCAGGGGGGAAACCCGGATCACCGCCATCCATCCCGAGGAGATACTGCGGCCTGGAGACCGCCTCATTGTGATCGGAAAAGCAGATGTGGTCCGAAATCTGAAAGACCGGTCCTTTCTGTAATTAACTGCCCAAACACGGGAAAGAAATGAAACGGTTCAAAAACATCCCCTATGTCAATGAGACAGGTGCCCATCAGACGTCGGACATGACCAGCGCCGTATCTCTGGCAAAGATCAATCATGCCAATTTGGAGGAATGACCCGAATGGGAGCCGCCTGGCGGCTCCGGCTACAAAAAAGTTGTAAAACTTGATCTGAATCAATTTTTGACGGCTCTCCCTGTGATATGCAGGGATGTAACACACAGGTATATCTGAAATCATCAAGCCAAGGGAGGAGTCATCATGGGTGTCAATCGCCGTGAATTTATCAAAACCAGCCTGGCAGCCGGGGCTTTGTCGTCCCTGGATCTGAAGTTCATGCGGTTTGCAGGGTCTGCGGCCGCTTCTGCCGGGACCGAAGGGGAATCCGTCACCCGGACCACCTGCTCCCCCAACTGCACCGGGGCCTGCGGGTTCAACGTGCATGTGAAAGACGGCCGCATCGCCACCCTGATCCAGGCGGCGGACTATCCGGACGAGAGCTACAATCCCAGGGGATGCCTGCGGGGGCTGTCCATGATGAACCTGGTTTACGGCAAGGACCGGATCAAATATCCGCTGATCCGCACCGGCCCCCGGGGCAGCGGCGAATTCCGCCGCGCCTCCTGGGACGAGGCCCTGGACTACACGGCGGATAAACTCAAGAAAATTGCGAAAAAATACGGGTCCCACGCCATTGCCACCACGGTCCAGGTGCCCGGCACAGGTTATGTGCACAAAGGCGCGTTCGTGCGCCTGGCCGGGCTGGCCAACTGGACCATCCACCACGGGTATGACCAGAACGGGGACCTGCCCATGTTCTGGCCCATGACCTTCGGGGTCCAGACCGAAGAGCTGGAATCCCTGGAATGGCCCAATGCCGGGTATACCATTGTCCTGGGATCCAACCTGGTGCAGACCCGGCTGCCGGATGTGCACCATCTCATCCAAGCCAAGAAGGCCGGCAAGGTGGTGGTGGTGGACCCGGATTTCTGTGCCACCGCATCCAAGGCGGATGAATGGGTGTCCATCCAGCCGGACACGGATGCGGCCCTGGCCCTGGGCATGGCCAAAGTGATCATTGACCGGGGCCTGTATGACAAAGCCTTTCTCCAGGATTTCACGGACATGCCGGTGCTGGTGCGCAAAGACACGGGAAAACGGCTGCCGGCAAAGCAGGTCAGGGATCTGAAAAGCGAGGCAGACACGATGAAAATTCCCGATTACCGGGACCTGTTTGTGGTGTCCCGGGACAACCGGCTCGTCATCCTGGATCCCGAACACCTGGCCCCTACCCGGGCGGACCTGGAAGGTTCTTACATGGTCGAACTGACCGACGGTAAGCGGGTGGAAGCCGTGACCGTGTTTTCACTGCTCAAAGAGATGCTGTCAGACTATACGCCGGAAAAAACCGCACAGATCACCGGGGCCCCGGCCACAACCATCGCGCGCATCGCCGTGGAGGCGGCCACAAGGACCCCGCTGCACATCGTGTACGGAGCTTCCAACTACCAGTGGTATCACGGGGACCTCAAGGGCCGGGCACTGTCCCTGCTGCCGGTGCTCACGGGCAGCATCGGCGTCAGCGGAGGGGGCATCTCCACCTATGCCGGCCAGTACCGGATCCGGTTTGACGTCAGTGAATGGTGGCTTCCCAAAGAGGGAAAACTCAACTGGGTGCCTTACCTGCATTTTCTGAACGGCGGCGGCCCCCGGTATCCGGAAAACGGCATCAAAGCCATGATCGGGGGATGGGGCAACCCTTTTGACCAGCACAACATGTCCAATGCCTTAAGGGACCGGGCCGCTTCCGGGGATATCGAGTTCGTGGCCACGTTTGACTTCAGCATGACCACCTCCTGCCAGTGGTCGGATGTGGTGTTTCCGGCCACCACCTGGTATGAAAACTATGAACTCACCGCCACCATCCTGCATCCCTATCTCCAGCTCCAGGAGCCGGCCATTGCGCCGCTGTTCGAGGCCCGCACCGGACTGGCACTCATGCGGGGGCTGGCAAAACGCCTGAATCCGGACTGGGAGGCCCTGTTCTACCCGGACCTGGACGACACAGCCGCCTCCCTTGAGATCATTGATCTGCTGCTGAAAACCGGGGGCATGGAAACCAGAGGCATTACCCTGGACATGGTGAAAAAAGGCCCGGTGCGGCTGCACTCCACTGCACCCGGGGACCGGCAGGTGCCGTTTTACGAACAGGTCCATGACCGGGTCCCGTTCCCGCCCCCCAGCTATCCGGCCCCGCTGCCGGCCACGGCCCGGTTCGTGAAATCCGGGCGCATCGAATTCTACAAGGATGAGGACCTGTTCCTGGCCGAAGGGGAACAGCTGCCGGTCAACAAACCCACGTTTGAAGACACCGAATACCGGGAGGATCCGGATGCCAGGACCCGATACCGGCTCCGGTATGTCACCAAAAACTCACTGTACCGGGTCCACTCCACCCATTCCAACAATGTGTGGCTCAATGAACTCCAGGGCCACAAACCCAAGGTGTTTCTGAACCCGGCGGATGCGGCGGAACGCGGCATCACCGCCGATGACCTGGTGGAAGTGTACAACGGCCGGGGGAAAACCCGGGCCTATGCGGTGATGGATCCGGGCTGCCGCCGGGGGACCCTGATCTTTGAACAGGGGTGGTGGGCCAAATATCTCCAGGATCATTCCTATAATTCCCTGACCCGTGCCTGGATCAAACCGCTTCACGAAATCTATTTTGTCCCGGGCATCTGGTCCCCCACCACAGTGTGGAACGAGTGCCTGGTGGATGCAAGGAGGATCACATGAGACGCGGAATGGTCATCGATCTGGAAAAATGTATCGGGTGCCGGTCGTGTGCCGTGGCCTGCAAACAGCACAATGCCCAGCCCGCCGGCAGCTGGTGGAACCGGGTGGTCACCCCCGGCAGCGACCGCCACCTGACCGCCTCGGCCCCGGAAAACCTGTATTTTCTGCCCATCCACTGCCAGCACTGTCAGAACGCCCCCTGCGTCAAGGTGTGCCCGGTAGGGGCCACCTATCAGACGGACGACGGTACCGTGCTCATCGATTTTGAGCGGTGCATCGGGTGCCGTTACTGCATGGCGGCCTGTCCCTACGGGGTACGGCAGTTCAACTGGGAGTCGTCAAAAGACGGCATCAAAAGATATGAATACAAGAACGGGTATACCTATGGGTATCCCGAACCCTATCGCCTGGACAACCGCCTGGTGTATACGCCTGTGCGCATCAAGGGGATCGTGGAAAAATGCCATTTCTGCGCCCATTACCAGGCCCGGGGGCTGGATCCGGCCTGTGTCCGGGCCTGTCCGGGAAAGGCCCGGCATGTGGGAGACCTGGATGATCCGGACAGCCGGGTGTCCCAAATGATCCGGCAGATGAACGGGTTTACCCTGCTGCCGGAAAAAGGGACCCGGCCCAATGTGTATTACCTGCCCCCCAAACGAAAGGAGGTATGAAAATGGGTGTTTCCAAAAAAGTCAGCCTGACCGTTTTTAGCCTGATCATGGCCGCGGGGGCGTTGATGTGGCTCATCCAGCTGTGGAGAGGCCTGATCCTCACGGACATGAACAATGCCTATTCCTGGGGGCTGTATGTATCGGCCCTGGCGTTTTTTGTCGGCAATGCCGCCGGCGGGCTGGTGCTCAGTTCCATGATCTATCTGTTCGGGGTCACGGCCCTCAAGCCGTTTGCCCGGATCGGTGCCCTGTGCGCCTTCGCCAATGTGGCGGCAGCCATGCTGATCGTACTGCCGGACCTGGGACGGCCTTTCCGGGTTCTGAACCTGCTGCTGCATCCCCAGATCATGTCGCCCCTGGTGTGGGACGTGATCGTGCTCAACCTGTATGCGGGCCTGTCTTTGATCTATCTGTATCTCTTGATGCTGCCGGACCTGGCTGACCGCACCGGTTTTCTGAACAAAATCGCCCTGCCCGTGCCGGACCCCGCCGGGTTCTCCGACCGGTGGGCCAAACGTCTGGCCCCGTTTTCCCTGGTGGCGGCCGTGGGCATTCATGTGGTGACGGCCTGGATTTTCGCCACCCAGGGAGCCAGAGGCTGGTGGCACACGGCCGTAATGGCCCCGGATTTCGTGGCGGCGGCCCTGGCATCGGGCACGGCCGTGGTCATGCTGGTGGCAGTGCTGTGTTACGGCACGGCAGACAAATTTCAAAGCGCCTTTCGCATCATGGCAATATTTATCGCCACCGCGTTCTTTATTCATGTCTTTCTCATGTACAACGATTTTGTGATCCATGCCTGGTACGGCACCGACCATGCCAGGGAAACACTGGCCATCACCCTGCGGGAATACGGCCTGGCCCACGCCTTTGAAGTCCTGGCCCCCCTGGCCGGGGTGGTACTGCTGCTCAACGCAAGGGTACGCCAAACCATGTCCGGCATCATGGCCGGCTGCCTGTTGATCATTGCCGGCATCTTTGTCCACCGGATCCTGCTCATGCCGGCGGCCTTCAACCAGATGCCCCTGACCCTGGCGCCTCTGGGAAGCCAGAACACCCTCTGGTCCGTGCCCATTGCCTCGGGCCGGTATGTGCCCACCGCCGACACCTTTGTCTCCCACCACAGCTATTTTCCCACCCTGGTGGAGATATTGATTTTTGCCGGGGTCCTCTCGTTTGTGTGCGCCCTGATCCTGGTGGCCGTTCACAAGCTGCCCGTGGTCAAGGAGGGATAACGCCATGGCTCAGATCTCCGACGGTCAGTGTTTTGCGGAACCGGAAACCCTCATGGCCCTGTCCCGGCTGTTTGCCTACCCGGAACAGCGGCCCGATGACCGGGATCTGGCCCGGGTGTTTGGACCGGCCGGGCCGCCGACTGCCGTCACGTCCCTGACCGCACTTCAGAACCGCTACGTATCCCTGTTCATCAACCGCCTGCCGGAGGTGCCCTGCATCCCCTGCGGGTCCTGGTACCTGGAGGGCACCCTTGTGGGGCCCTCCACTCTCAGGCTTTCCGCCCTGTACCGGGAATACGGGTTTGAATCGTCCGAAATTCCGGATCATATCTGCGTGGAGCTGGAATTTCTGGCTGTCCTGTCCACTCTGGTTCGAAGCGATTCTGATTTCAGGGATGCGGCCGACCCCCGCTTGACCGCCGATCTGGCATTTGTGACCGGTCATCTGGCCGCCTGGACCCCGGATTTTTTCGACCGGGTCATCTCGTGGGATGAAGACGGATTCCATGGGACCCTGGCCCGGGTTTGTCAGCCCTTGTTTTGATTTATTTAACCTCAAGACCTCCATATCAGAATCCGTTTGTGAAAAAGCCTTGACTATTTCCAAATGGCTGTCAGAATATTTTCCTTACTATGACCTCACCCGACTTTCAAACAGCGGTCGAACTGAACCGGCTCCATCTGTCCTTTGACGGGCAACCGGTGTTGACAGACCTGTCCCTGAGCGTGCATCACGGGGACAAAGTGACCCTGACCGGCCCGTCCGGTTCCGGAAAATCCACGGTTCTCAGGTGCATACTCGGTCTGGTGGTGCCGGATTCCGGAACCATCTCGATTTTTGGGGAGCCTGTCACCCGCCACAATATCTGGCAAAAAAGGCGCCACATCGCCTATGTGGCCCAGGAACCGGATCTGGGGGACGGCAGTATCAAAGAGGTGATTGAAACACCGTTTACCTTCCAGGCCAATGCCGGTCTGCGTGACAATCTGGCCCGCCTCCCGGCGATCATGGAGCGGTTCAATCTGCCGCAAACCTTACTGGACAAACAGGTCATGCGGCTTTCCGGCGGGGAAAAACAGCGGATTGCCCTGGTCATCGCCATTTTGCTGGACCGCCCCATTGTGCTGCTCGATGAAGCCTCTTCGGCCCTGGACACAAAAAACAAACAGGCCGTGGCCGAATACTTCAGACAGGCGGACAACACCACAGTGCTTTCCGTGGCCCATGACACCGAATGGCTGGAATTCGCCACCCGGGTCATTGACATGAAAGAGCTCCAGAAGATGGAAGGAAAAACCGGATGAACCAGATTATTGATATCAGTTTATTAAGTCTTGCCGGCGGATACCTGCTGCTGATTTTTCCTGCGGCCATCATGCTGTATCTGAGAGTCGGCATGATGAAAGAAACAGCGGTGGCCGTGCTGAGAATGACGGTCCAGCTGCTGTTTGTCGGGCTGTATCTGCAGGTGGTGTTCAAACTCGACAACCCTTTATTAAACCTGGCATGGGTGGCCGCCATGATCCTGGTGGCGGATCTGTCCATTCTCAAAGGGTGCCGCCTGAAGCTGAAGCGGTTTCTGGTGCCCATATTCACCGCGCTGGTGGTGGGTACCGTGCTGCCCATGATATTTTTTGCCGGCATCATTCTCAGGCTGCCCGGATGGTTTGAGGCCCAGTACGTCATCCCGCTGGCCGGAATGATTCTGGGCAACTGCCTGCGGGCGGACATCATCGGGCTCAATAGTTTTTATCAATCCATCCACAAAAACGAAAAAGCGTATCACCAGTCCCTGGCATACGGGGCCGCTTTGACGGAGGCGGTGGCCCCTTTTTTCCGGGATGCGCTGAGATCCGCCCTTGCCCCGACCATCGCCTCCATGGCCACCATCGGTCTGGTGTCTTTGCCCGGCATGATGACGGGCGTCATTCTTGCCGGGGCCGACCCTTTTACCGCCATCAAATATCAGATCGCCATCATGATCGCGATTTTTTCAGGCACGGCCATCACCGTGTTTCTGGCGATCCGGCTGACGGCCGCAAACAGCTTCAATGTGTTTGGCATTCTTCATCCGGATATACTGCGGGATCAGTGAATTTTATCAAAGAAATGTGGTCCAAAAAAATCATCCACCTCTTGTGAGAGGATTTTCTCGGAATCAGGACGGGAATATCCAGAGGACCATTGGAACCGGAAGTTTTGGAAGATGGTGCGAAAAATCAGTCTTTTTTTTGAAACGCCATTGCCCGTTTACTTATTTCCTCACCGCTCAACCCATTGAAAAGGTTCTGTCTCCATTTGGTATAGTCAAATTTTTCTCTCTGGATAAGGGATATGAACCTTTCAGCATCAACCCATCCCAAAGCATTACTTAAAATTTCAAACCCTTCTATTTTTATTTCAGTATCCGTTCTCATCACCTTTCAGCCTCCCATTCCAGAATAAACGTGACAGGATTCATTATTTTCAATTTTTGAAATTCGTTGGTTTTCTTCAATACCCCTTTGTCCACCGTCAAGAAAAATTGGCAGTTCAACGAAACAGCGCATGCGACATGGAGCGCATCAAGCGGCTTCAAACCAACATTCACAAGCTCTTTCATCATTATCAAAATCTCGTCTGATTCGTCAGCAAATGAATCCGCCATTTCTCTCCATTTTAGTATTTCAACCCGTCTTTCCAAAAATGGATTTTCACTGTTTTCAAAATCAAGAATATAGGACCAACCCAAAGAAAGATGACCGGATTTTATTTTTGCCTGGATTTCCAGTTTTGCTTCTGTTTCAAGCCTTACCGGCAAATAAGTTTGATCATCATAAGGCCGGTTGAAACAGCAGTTATCAAGATATATTTTCATGAACTGATTCTCCCGGCAGTCTTTGAAATGTTTCTAAAATCCTTATTAACACCTTTTGCAACGTGTTTCAATTGTAAAGATCTCCGGGCCTTGGCATGAAACCGGTCAATCCAGATGAATCACCACGGAAAAACAGGAAAAAAACGCCCACACCGGATCCCCCTGCCGGATCCGGGACAGCCAGGTACTGCTGGATGACATCACCGCGCAGATATGGGTGGTGTCCGAAATTTTGACGATGCATTCCGTGTTGATTTTTCCCCGGGTGATCCGGGTCACGGTCCCCCTGAACCGGTTTTCCGCACTGCCGTTGAAAGCGGAAGCCCCGTCCTGAAGCATCACCATGGGGGCCTTGACCTCGGCCACGATCCATTTGCCGAAGGCGAGGCCCAGCCGGTGCACACTGTCATTGGTGATCACCGTCACCACGGGGTGGCCCTCCATGGTGATCATCTCCACCCGGGTCTGGATATCGCCGATGACAATCTCGGTAACCTTGCAGAAAAAAGAATTCCGGGCACTGGTTCTGCGGCCGGATTCCTTTTCCATGAATTTCCGGGCAATGTCCTGGATCTCGGTTTCTGAAAACGTGACATAGGCGGAGGTCAGTCCGGCGGAGGTGTGTCCCAGGATTTTCTGGACCGCGGGCAGGGGCAGATTGCCCTGCATCAGTTCAACGGCCCTGGCCCGGCGGATCGCTTCCGGGCCGCCCAGTTTTTTGGCAAACCCGCAGGCAGCGGCCCGTTCATAGAATTTGCGGCGCACAAACCCGGGGTCCAGGTCCGGCATTCGCCCCTTTTTTTTCCTGAACAGCGGTGTGCGGATCATTTCCAGGATCTCATGGCACAGGTTTTCCGACAGATGGACCGTCCTGGACTTTGAAGCGGTGTCGGACCCGGTGCCGCCATAGATCACTGCATGTTTTTCTTTATCGATATCTTGAAACAGGTCGAGCGTCAGCACCTCGTTCAGTTTGGCCCCGGTATACCGGATCAACAGAAACGTGATCAGAATCCGGAGGCGGGAAACCCGCACATCGGCCCGGGGCGAATCGGCTGCCCATTTCCGGAAGGCCTGTTCCAGCTGATGGAGCTGTAGCGTATCCAGGCATGGGTCTGTATGATCGACGGAGATGATCCGTGCATGGTCTTTTGTGTCCGCCGAAACCCGTTCCGGGTTATCCACGGGTTTTTTCTGATCCGCCATTTCCGCGTTCCCTGTTTTCAAACCGTTTCGTGCCTTTCAAACCGTGCTGTTCATTGACAGGCTTATTCCATAAAATACTTGACAGGGTTTGTCAATGATTATACTATCACGAATAAAAAATTTTACGTGACCATATGGGGAAAAGGAGGGATCATGTCTGACCGTTTCAAATTCGACCGGATGGAACTGGCCGGTTCCCTGGGGGACCTGGGGGCGCTGCTGCCCATCGCCATCGCCATGGTGCTGTTCAACGGTCTCAGTCCGGTGGGATTGTTTTTCAGCATCGGGTTGTTCTACATCCTGTCAGGATCTTATTTCGGCATGACCGTGCCGGTCCAGCCCATGAAGGTTATCGGAGCCTATGCCATTGCCACGGCCATGACCGCCGAGCAGATCCTGGCATCCGGATTTCTCATGGGTGTGTTTCTGCTGATCGTGGGCATGACAGGGGCCATCGATGTGATCCGGAAATTCACCCCCAAATCCGTGGTGCGCGGGGTGCAGCTGTCCACCGGTGCTTTGCTGATTTCCGGCGGGGTGAAATTCATCATGGGAACCTCGAAATACCAGGCCATGCAGGCGGCGGTGGAACCCCATCTCACCATACAGGCCCTGGCCGGCATTCCCATCAGTGTCATCATCGGGATCATCGGTGCCGTTGCCACCCTGCTGCTGCTGGACAACCGGAAATTTCCGGCCGGACTGATCGTTGTGGCCGGCGGGCTTTTGCTGGGCCTGATTTTCGGGATTCGAAGCGAGATCAGCAGCATCACTGTGGGATTGAACCTGCCCCAGGTGTTTCCTTTTGGCTTTCCGGCCGGAGCGGATTTCACCTTTGCCCTGTTTGCCCTGGTCCTCCCCCAGCTGCCCATGACCATGGGAAATGCGGTCATTGCGTATACGGATCTTTCCGCAGAATATTTTCCTGACAAAGCATCGAATCTGACCAACCGGAAAGCCTGCGTGAGCATGGCTCTGGCCAATTTTTTCAGTTTCAGCCTGGGGGGAATGCCCCTTTGCCACGGCGCTGGCGGGCTGGCGGCCCATTACCGGTTCGGCGCACGGACGGCCGGCTCCAATCTCATGATCGGCCTGGTGTTTGCGGGTCTGGCCATTGTGTTCGGCAACAGTATCATCCAGGTGTTCAATCTGATCCCCATGTCCCTTCTGGGGGTGTTGCTCATATTCGCCGGTGCGCAGCTGACCCTGGCCATGATAGATCTGGACCGGCGCAAAGACCTGTTTGTCGCCACACTGATACTGGGCATCACCCTGGCATCGAATCTCGCGGCCGGATTTATTGCCGGCATGGTGGTGGCCCATGTGCTGCGGTGGGACAAGCTTTCTGTATAGATCAACAAAACAGAATAGATGCCTATGTATGCCTGGATGCCAGGCCATAGATACAGGGCATCAAAAAAAGGGCCGCCAGCATCTCCATTCCCAATCCACTGATCGTAGCCACAGCCATGGGTTGCAGCATGTCGCCGCCTTCTTTCAGGTTGAGGGCCAAGGGCAAGAATCCGATCATGATGGTCACACAGGTCATGACACGGGGACACTCCAAAGTGCCTGATGCAGCAGTTTGGCGCAGAGGGCAAACAGGATGACACTGAAAATCACACGGATACTTTTGCCTTTGAGGCGGCTGCTCATCACCCTTGCTCCCACCTGGCCGCCTGCAAAAGAAGCAATGGCGGCAGGCAGCATGAAACTCCAGTTGATTTCAGACATTGAGGCGTACCCCAGAAACCCGGTAAGGGAGGAAAAGCAGACGATAAAAGTCGATGAGGCAGCCGCGATCTTGGTCGGTGTTTTGAGAAAATAAATCAGCAAAAGGACAACGAACACCCCGCCGCCGATACCCAGCAGTCCGCCCAGAAGGCCGATGCAGGCACCGATAGCGATACCGCCGGTTATTTTTCTGGCAGAAGACAATCCACTGGGTTCAGTGTCTGGGACCGGGGATATGAACATGCGGACACCTGCCATGGCCAGCACAACGGACATGATAATCAAGAAGGGCTTCTGGTCGATGCGGACATTCAAAAAAGATCCCAGCGGAGCGGCCAGACTGGATGAAATGATCAGGGGAATGGACAGGGAAAAATCCACCATTTTTTTGCGCGCATAGGTAAATGCCGCCGATGCACCAGCGATCAGATTCAAAAACAGGGAAATGGAAGCGGCCTGGGATTTGGCAAACCCCAGGATCACAAACAAGGGCGAGAATATCAGCCCGCCGCCTAAACCGACCATGGTCAGGACAAAGGAAATAAGGAAAATAGTACCGACCAACAAAAAAGAAAGATGCATCATGACCTTCTATACTCTGATTTCATCCATTGTTCATCCGCATTTGCAAACTCAGGCAATCCACCGCCTCCGGATGTTGTACAGGCTGACAGCAAACAGGCCTGTACAGAAAACCGCCAGAACCGCCAGGTCCACCAGATACGGCAGGGTATGTTCCCCGCGCACTGCCCCGTGCAGCAGGTCCGCCCCATAGGTCAAAGGCAGGAAATAGGCAAGTGGTTCCAGGAAAAAAGGCAGGGCACTGACGGGAAAAAACAGCCCGCACAGAAAGATCATGGGAAATCGGAAAAAATTGGAAAAGGTCTGGGCTTCGAACACCTCGCTGACCGCCACGGCAATGAACAGCCCCATGAATGTGGATGCCACGGCAATCAGGAACACGGCCGGCACCAGCACACCCCAGGCCACCTGTGACAGATCGGTCAACCATACCGCCAGAAAAAGGGGCACCAGGGCGTTGAGTATTCCAAACAGGATCGCCCCGCTGGTTTTGGCCAGCATCAGGATTTCAAAGGAAAGGGGGGCCAGCAGGAGGCGCTCAAAAGAGCGGTTCTTTTTTTCAAAGGTGATGGTCACCGCCAGCATGGAAGTGGTGCCGAAAAGAATGGACACGGCCATCACGCCGGGAAGCACCTCTGGAATGCTGGAAAGACCGCTGCCGGTCTTGACGAAAAACATGCCGGTCCAGGCCAGGGGAAAAATCAGTCCCCAGCTGATATTGGGGGGTTTCAGGTAATAGGTTTTCAAATCCTTGACAAAAATGTTCCAGAACGCGATCCATTGATTCATCGGGAACCTCCACCGGTCTTTTCCTTTTCTCGGCCCATGATCTCCGCTTTGACGCCGGTGATGTCGATGAACACCTCCTCGAGGCTGGGCCGGATCTTTCTGGCCTCGGTCACCTCCACTGCCCGGTCCTCCAGAAACCGCACCAGGGGGCCGACCCGCACCGGGCTGCCGGATGTCACCCGGATCATTCCCTGTTCCGGAAACGCGAATGCCAGGTCCGGGAATGTGTTGCCCAGATCGCCTGCCAGATCTTCGGTGCGGCCGATGCAGGTCACTTGCAGGACATGGGTGTCCCGCACAGGCTGGATCAGGTTGTCCACTGTATCTGTCCGGACCGTTTTGCCGGATACGATGAAGGCGACCCGGTCGCACAACCGCTCGGCTTCTTCAATATAATGGGTGGTCAGAAAAATGGTGGTACCGCTTTTGTTCAGTGCCTGGACCAGCTGTCGCAGCTGCCGGGCACTGGCCACATCGATGCCAGTGGTGGGTTCATCCAGAAACAGGATGTCCGGTTGGTGGATGATACCGGCGGCAATGGCGAGTTTGCGCTTCATGCCCTTGGAATATCCGCCGAATTTCCGATCTGCGGCCCCGGCCAGATCAAAGGTATCCAGCAGTTCCCGGGCCCTGGATTTCCGCTCGGCTTTGTTGATGCCGTAAAGGGCCGCGCAGAAGCACAGGTTTTCAAAACCGGTCAGTTCCGGATACAGGTTGCTTTCATCGGGCACCACCCCGATGAGATGCTGGGCGGCCCGGGGACTTTTAGTACAGTCGATGCCGCTGATATGGATGGTGCCGGCATCGGGCCGGGCCAGCCCGGTGAGCATGTTGATGGTGGTGGTCTTACCGGCCCCGTTGGGGCCTAAAAACCCGAACAGTTCACCGGGCCGGACCTCGAAGTCCACGGCCGATACCGCCTGGACCTTGTCAAACCGTTTGGCAAGGCCCTGGACTTGAATGGCCGCCGGGGACGGATCAGTCGGCATCTGTGTCCGCTTTTCCGGTTGTGCTGTCAGGGGTGCAGGCGCACGGATGCGATGCGTCATCCCCATGGCATTTTCTGATCTGTTCCGGGGTGCAGTCTTCCGGACGTCCCTTGAGTTCCACCGGGTTCTGACACCCGCAGGTCTGTTCACACATGGTCATTCCTCCTTTTTTTTTGTCATTTTTGTCTGAAAGATACCACTCATCTTGTCTTTGTTTTAATTTTCCCACAGGCACGTTTGTTTTCAGTCATCAGGAGCAAAGAAACCCGCCGGGGCCGGGTGACAGAATCTGATCGGCTGTCTCGCGCCACCGTTCCAGGGTCTGCTCATTGATCCGGTAGTGAACAAAATACCCTCTTTTTTCGGCAATCACAACGTCGGCATCCCGCAGGATCCGCAGGTGCTGGGACACCGCCGCCGGGGAGATGTTCAATGCCCGGGCCAGGGCGTTGACACACAGGGACCGTTGCCTGAGCAGATCGATCATTTTGACCCGGGTTTCCACGGACAAAATTTTGAACACCCGTGCCGCTTCTTCAACAGGGGGCATCTTCTCCTCCATCTGATTAAGTGCATGCGCATATAATTTATTAAAATCCGGCCCGGGTGTCAAGCCGCCAGCTGCCATTTTTTTTTAACACAAGGGTCATATCTTTTTTACCAGCACTTTTCATCCTGGTTTCTGTTGTGGGTTTTCGGCATGGCTGCCAGCCAGGGGCCCGGAATCGGACAATTTGATTGACAAGATACCAGAAAAATCTTACTTTAAAGTAAGGAAATGAAAAAAGGAGATCTGCCATGCATGCCACGTTGACAAGCAAAGGCCAGATTACATTGCCCAAGGCCTTACGGGAGAAACTCAGCCTTTCCGCAGGAGACCGGATTGAGTTCATTTTTGAAAATGATGATAGCGTTCGGCTGATACCCAAACATGTCCCGATCGGTCAGCTCAAGGGGATGCTTCCCAAACCAAGCAAGCCGGTTTCTCTGGAAGAAATGGAAGATGCCATCAGAAAAGGGTCAGCAACCGCATGATCGGCCTGGATACCAATGTGCTGGTCCGGTATCTGACCCAGGATGACCCGGAACAAGCCGCTCGGGCCAATCGCCTGATTGAATCTCATTGTACCCGAAAAAATCCCGGCCGAATTTCTCTGATTGTGTTATGTGAACTCGTCTGGGTCCTGCGCGGCGCTTACGGGTATCAAAAATCTCTGGTGATCAACACCCTGGAGCAGATTCTTTTCGCCCGGGAACTGGAGGTAGAAAACGCCCATATCGCTGCATCCGCTCTTTTCGCATACAAGAAAGGTCCGGGGGATTTATCCGATTATGTGATTGTGTTCAGTAACCAGGCCGCCGGCTGTGAACAAACTTACAGCTTTGACAAAAAACTGGGGAAACACCCGCTGGTTCAAACACCTTGATCGCATAAAAAATATCCGGCAAAGAAAAAGAGAGGTGTCTTTACAGTCTTTGAACCGGACAATCTGATGGGAAAAAACAAATAGATTTCTTGAAAAAATTGACCTGAATCAATGCGTCCGGAAATCGGTCCTGTTATAAGTGAGTACATGACTCCAAAAAAATAACAGGACAAACGCGCATGACAGGCAAAAAATCTCTTTCCGGTTCATTCTTCTCCGTCAGACGATGGTTTCAGCTGATATTTCTGGGAATCACCCTTGCCATCGGCATTCAGTTCACATGGTTTGTCTTTCATCTGGAAAAAGGGATTGTTCCGGATTTCAACCGGCCCCCCGGGGTGGAGGCGTTTCTGCCCATCAGCGCCCTGGTCAGCCTGAAGCATACCCTGTCCACCTGGACCATCAATGATATCCATCCGTCCGGGCTGGTGATCTTTCTGATCGTCTGTGCCACGGCCCTGGTGGTCAAAAAAGGGGTCTGCAGCTGGGTGTGTCCCTTCGGACTGATGTCCGATATCCTGGCCAAAATTCATTTCCGGGTATTTCACCGGACTTTGGGGTTGCCCAAATGGATCGACATCCCTTTGCGGAGCCTGAAATATCTGCTGGCCGGGTTTTTCATTTATTACATCTTTTACAAAATGCCCCTGCCGGCCATCGAGCAGTTTATCCACAGCCCCTACAACCGGTTTGCCGATATCCAGATGCTGGCGTTTTTCACGGACATCTCCCCTCTGGCCCTCAAGGTGATGCTGGGCCTGGTGTTGCTGTCTTTTGTGATCCCTTATTTCTGGTGCCGGTATTTGTGTCCTTACGGCGCGGTGCTGAGTGTTCTCGGGTTTTTCAGCATCGGACGCATCCACAGAGATCCAGACTTCTGCACCCGGTGCGGGGCCTGCGAGAAACACTGCCCGGGAAAGATTCAGATCCGGCAAAAACAACAGATCCGGTCCCCGGAATGCTCTGCCTGCCTGTCCTGTGTTGCAGCGTGTCCGGAAAAAAACGCGATCCGGTTTGTGTTGCCCCCGGTCCGGTCATCCTTCCGCCATGCCCTGCCCGGCATGGTCATCGCCGTCCTTTTCGCGGCCGGCATTGCCGCGGCCCGGGTGTCCGGTAACTGGCACAACAGCATTCCCAAAGAAGCTTACCTGGCCCATGTAAACCGGCCCCCATCCGTTCAGATCGGCGGGCACCCGGAAATCGATGTTGAAAAAATGAAGAAAATGATTCAGGCTATGAAGGCAAGACGCGCTCAAACAGCCCCTGCCTTTGAGATGAAAGGAGAATGACATGACCATTCCCGGCAACCTTTTGACCACGGCCATGGCGGTGATGCCCCACACGGATGTGGACCGGGCCCTGGAAACCGCCCTGACCCTGGACATCCCGTTCTGGCCCCAGCTGCCCAATTATTCCTATTATGAAGACATGTATGTCCAGGCAGCCGAACATTTTCCCGGTATCGTCCTGGATCTGGAAAAAAAGACCCTGCGGTTTTCCATGGACCGGTTTGTGGAAGAATTTGAAGTCGCCATGGCCCGTTTTGACGATCCCGAATATTTTGATGTCAGCAACACCTATTCCGCGGTGTACCACCGGTTTCTGGACCTGGACCTGTCGGACCGCCCGGCGATCCGGGGCCAGCTGGAAGGGCCGGTGAGCTTCGGGTTCAATATCCTGGACCAGGATGAGCGGCCCATTCTGTTTGACGACACGGTGCGGCCGTTCATGTTCGAATTCATGGCAAAGCGCATCAATGTGCAGCTGTCAAAACTCCAGCGGAAAAACCCCAATGCATTCATGTTCATTGACGAGCCGGGCATGCAGTTCGTGTTTTCCGCCATGTCCGGGTATGGGGAACAAAAGGCAAAGCAGGACCTGGACCTGTTCTTCTCCACCATTGACCGGCCCCGGGGCATTCACCTGTGCGGGAACCCGGACTGGGATTTCCTCCTGGGCCTGGACATGGATATCCTGTCCCTGGACATCTACACCAATGCCGATATCTTTGGCGCCAGCACAAGGTCGGTGAAACGGTTTCTGGACAGGGGCGGCATCCTGGTATGGGGGATCATCCCCACGGGCATGGAGACTTTTGAAAGCGAAAACCTGGATCTGCTGGCGTTCCGTCTCAAGACGGTGTGGCAGGCCCTGGACAAGAAAGGAATCCCTCTGGATCAGATCCTGGCCCAGAGCCTGATATCGCCCGCCACCTGCTGCCTGGTGAACAAGGACAAGGAAAGAACCGTGGAAAAGGCGTTTGACCTGACCCGTGCCATGTCCCACACCCTGCGGGAGGAATACCATCTGACATAAAGATGAAAGGAGAATGGCCCATGCATGTCACCCGGGTGTTAATTCAGGAACATGTGCTGATCAAACAGGTACTGCATCTGCTGGACCGGTCCCGGCAGGCCCTGGAGGCGGGAGATCCGGTGCCGGGCCTGTTTTTTGAAAAAGCCGTGACATTCTGCGAGCAGTTTGCCGACCAGTTCCACCATTTCAAGGAAGAGTTTCTGTTGTTCGGGATGCTGTCCTACAAAAAACAGGGGGAACTGGACACGGCCATGGGGGTCCTGCGGTACCAGCACGAGCGGTGCCGGCAGAGCATCGCCCGGATCCGCACCGCGCTGCCCCGCTACGGAGAAAACGACGAAATGGCCGCCACCCGGGTCCTGGAAAACCTCGGTGTATATGTATCTTTGCTGCACCGCCACATCGGCATGGAAGACCGGATCTTTTTTCCCATGGCCGAACAATTTCTTTCCCGGGAAGAAGCGGACAGCCTTCAAGAGCAGTTTGCGCAGCAGGCAAACCGGTTCGGCCCGCCCGACAAATTTTTTGCCACCCATCAGAACCTGGCGGATGAGCTCATTACCATCCTGGCCACCGGATAACCCGTCATGACCCGGAAACACAACTGCTGGGAATACATGGGCTGCGGCCGGGAGCCGGGAGGGCGGCATGCCGCGGACAAAGGCATCTGTCCGGCCGCCGTGGACCGGTCCCATGACGGCATCAATGAAGGTTCCTGCGGGGGCCGGTTCTGCTGGGCCGTGGCCGGTACCCTGTGCCACAACCGGGTCCAGGGCACCTATGCCGGAAAACAGGAGAGTTGCCTGGACTGCGAATTCTACCATCAGGTGCGGGCCGAACAGGGCAGCATCAACATCCGCACCAAATTTCTGAAATTCATCCATCCCTTTGCCGCCGCACCGATTCTCAATCACCTGGAACAGGTCCGGATCCCCCGGGGCACCCGGTTCATCACACAGGGCACCCGGACCTCAACCGGGTATATCATCCAGCAGGGGGCCTGCCTGGAACTGGTGGAAAACGACCATGGACTCCACCCGGTGGGCCACCGCAGCGAAGGGGACGTCGTGGGCATGATCTCTCTGTTGACCGGGGAACCCATGGGATTTCACGTGGACGCGGAAACCGACCTGGAAGCCTGGGCCATCCACAAACCGGATTTCGACCGGATCCCTGAACAGGACCCGGACCTGTATGCCTTTTTAACCGAGCTGGTAGCGGACCGGTTCGACCGCGGCGGCCCCATTGCCGAACGCCGCATCGGGCCTTATCTGATCACCGGCATCATCGGCAAGGGCGGGTACAGCATCGTGTACAAGGCGGTTCACCTGGACCTGGAGACACCGGTGGCCGTGAAAATGCTGCGGCATCATCTGTCCATGAACCGGGAATTCAAAGACAGCTTCAAGAACGAGGCCCGGATCATCGCGGATCTGGATCATCCCCACATTCTCAAGGTATACGATATCACATCCCGTTTCAAAACCGTATTCATTGCCTGTGAATACCTCACAGGCCGCTCTCTGGAGGAACGGATCGCCCGGCAGCACCACATTTCCCCGGACCTGGTCCGGACTTACCTGGACCAGCTGCTGTCCGCCATGGTCTATGCCGGAAAAAAAGGCCTGGTGCACCGGGACATCAACCCGGCCAACATCATGGTATCTGAAGATCACCAGATCAAGCTCATCGACTTCGGCCTGGCCTGTCCCGTGGGAACCGATGATTTTTTGATGGGCGGAAACCTGCATTACCTGGCCCCGGAAGTGTTTGACGGCGAGCCCGCGGATTTTCGCAGTGACCTGTTTTCCTTAGGGGTTACCGCCTTTCACATGGTGACCGGCCGGCTGCCCTGGGATGCTTCGGATTCAGCCGAACTCATGAAACAGATTCGCCTTCAGCCGCTGCCGGACCCGGGTGAAGAGGTGAAACACCTGCCGGACTCCCTGAGACAGTTTATCCTGAAAGCCTGCGAAAAAGACCCGGACCGCCGGTTTCAGACACCGGAAAAGGCCCGGCAGTGGATTGAGAATGCCACGGACTTTGGTCCTGCCCCGGTCCGCAGATCCGGGCCGGGGCTGTTACCGGGACGTTACTGCTGCATTAGCACCGGGCAGAATGAAGCCCGGGATGCCCAGCCCGGCCGCCGCATGGACATTGCGGCGGCCACCCATATCGGCCATCAGCGCAAAACCAACCAGGACCGGTACCTGGCCTGCCTTGAGAATCAATCTCACCCCAAAGGCCATGATTTCGCTTTGCTGGCCCTGGCCGACGGCCTGGGCGGGGCCATCGGCGGAGAGATCGCCTCAGGTCATGTGATCAAACACCTCCAGGGGCTGGCTCTTGAAAAGAGATCGTCCCCCCTGGAATCCCTGACCCGATTTTACACAAAAATGGATCGGGACATCTGCGATATGGCGGACAAAGACCCGTATCTCAACGGCATGGGCACCACCCTGGTCTGTGCCGTGGTATCGGGCAGCACCGTGTTCTGGGCCCATTCCGGGGACAGCCGGCTGTATCTTCTGCATGGGGATGACCTGACCCGGATCACCCGGGACCAGACCCTGGCACATTTTCTCGTTGCGGAAAAACAGATTTCCCCGGATCAGGCCAAAACCCATTATTCCCGTCAGGTGCTGGAACAGTATATCGGATGCGGGGAACTGGCCCCGCAATCCGGCCGGTTTGAACTGGCGGAAGAAGACATGCTTCTGTTGATGTCGGACGGGTGTTACCGCGCCGTGTCACCCGGCACCTTTATCAAGGAATGCCGAAGGGCTGCGGGGCCGGCGGGAGCGGCGGATGCTCTGGTCGGACAGGCCCTGGCCAAAGACGGGACCGACAATATCACGGTGGTGGCTCTGACGTTGAGACAGGCCTTCTGAGTGATTCACCAGGGTGACACGCCGGTTTGGTGCCGGGAATTGCCACGGGTCTCAAGCTGTGACAAGCGATCGTTTAGCTATGGCAGGGACCCGGTGATATGAAACAGCAGGACTCCTTGACCGGACCGGGGGCCGCCGATGGTCATGCCGCGGTTGTTTTTCAGAAGCACCCGGGTTTGAAATACCGCCTCGTTTCGGTTCAGAATCCGGATGTCATACTGGATTCTGCCGCCCTGACTGCTTGTGGGCGTCAACTCCAGGGTCCGGCGGTCCGGCAGATCGATGCGCCCGGGCTGCTGAAACGCCAAGGACAGGGTCCGGTCCTGGAGCAGGGCGTATCCCGTGTACCGGAACACTTTTTCCAGCTCCGGCACGATCCGGCGCAATGCCGGATCCACGGACCGGGACTGGGTGGATGCCTGAATCACCTGGACATGGGTCATGACCTGATTCCGGGCAAAAGCGGTCTGTGCGGGGAAACAGCACCAGATCACCCCGGCCGCAACAACCGTCAACCGGATCAGCCTGATGAAACTGAACATATCCCTCCTTTTCATGGTCAGGTCTCTGAATACCAGATAATGGTATGGTGAGTGTCAGGGGTTTCAAAAATCATGACCGCAGTATACTCGGTATCGATGGATGTGACAATAGCGCTGGGACTGTCCGAAGAAACACCGTTGCTCATCAGAGCGATCCCGCCCATGACCAGCAGCACCGCAGCCGTCGCCGCTGCCAGCACTGGGCGGAACGGAAGAAAGGAATGGTACCGCCAGCTGAAAATTCCGCCGGCCCGGGATCCGGCCGGTTTTTCCGCCGAATGCCGCATGGACTGGTACAACCGCTCCGGATCGATGACCGTGCCGGGCGGTTCAACCAGTTCTTCAAAGATTTTTGCAGTCTTTCGGAACTGTGCGGCCAGGTCCCGGCACGCGGAACAGGCATCCAGGTGCTGCCGGATCTGCTCACACTCCTGCCGTGGCAATGCTTCGTCAATGAACCGGCTGATCTGTTTTTCCGAATACCGGCTGCATGAAGTTTTCATACCGGTTTCTCCTGGGTTTGTTCGGCGTTCAGGGCCTGGGCCATCTGTTTTCGGGCATGATACAGCCGGGAGGCCACCGTGCCTTTCCGGATCTTGAGAAAATTCGCAATCTCTTCGTAGGACAGTCCTTCCAGGGCATACAGGACAAAAACGGCCCGGGTTTTTTCGGGCAGGTGTTTGACCGCAGCCATGAGCCGGTCCTGGAACTGCTTTTTCTGCATCAGGGTTTCCGGTGTTTCCATGGGTGCGTCTTCCCGGGACAGGCCGGGGTCGTTTTCCCGGGTGATGGGATCATGGTGCCACCGGAACCGCCGTTTCCATCTTCTTTTCCAGTTCAGGCAATGGTTGACCGTCATTTTTCTCAACCAGGTATACAAGGCGGCTTCCTGCCGGAATGTGTGGATCTGCCGGAACACGGTGATGAACACCTCCTGAACGATTTCCCGGCTTTCCTCCGGGTCCAGGGTGATGCCGCAGGCCACCTTGAGCAGGCGTTTCTGAAAGGTATTGACCAGATCGGCAAACGCTTTTCCGTCCCCCTGCCTGAGCTGCTCCACCAGGTGTTGTTCATCCATAATTCCATCTTTGACAGCATCTGTATCTGGGGCCGTCCGTTACCCGGCACTCCGTTGCCCGTGTCACCCGGTTCAATACCGGACCCGGACCCGGCGCTCCTCCCAGTATCCATCCCGCACCTTGAATGATTCATACCGGCCGCCGACCCAGTGTCCTTTCCGGTTGTAATGGCCCGGATTCCAGCGGGTTTCATATACCGGTTCCACCCAGATCCGCTGGACTTCCCAGCGGACCACCGGCTGCCGGGCATACCGGCGGTTCTCCCGGCATTGAGGAGCCCGGTCAAAAGCGGGCGGTCCGTGATGCCGCTGGAGTTCGCTGTATCCGGGTGAATGATTCAAACCTTTGTAAATGGCGGTTCCCAGCACGGCGGCACCGATTCCCAGCAGAAACCCTTCCGTGGTTTTCCGGTCGGCCCGGGCCGGTGCCGCGGACAGGCAGACAACCATGACAACCGCAGTGGTGATCGAAATCAGCGTTTTCATTTTTCATTCTCCTTTTTGCATGTTACGGGTCAATTCCTGTTTCTGTAAAGACAAATCTGCATCATTCTTTTTTCATCGTTCTTTGTCAGGACAGACACCGCAAAAAAGAAAAAGTTCATAAAAATTTTAATTTTTCCGGCACAAACCGGCTCGGTTCACACCTGCCACCGGGTTTGCAGTAACGGGACCGGATCGATCAGATGGCGGTTCAGCCATTCCCTGGAGGCTTTTCCATCCCGGGCCAGGGACAGCATTTCGGAAAAATGGAACACCGGGATCCGGTTTTCTGGGGCACACCGGATCTCCAGGTTGAGATGGCACATGGCGCAGGCCGTGACAATGCATTCCGCGCCGGATTGGATCGCCCCTTTCATGATGCGGTTCACCAGCCTGGCAGCAATGGCCGGCCGGCTGACGGACAGAAACGTGCCGCAGCAGGTGCCTGCATATCCCCATTGCACCGGATCACCGCCTAAAGCGGTCATGGTCTTTTCGATCAACCCGTAATGATTGGGCTGTTTGTTCATCCGGGGAGGCCGTGCCAGCATACACCCATAGTACGCGGCGATTTTCAGGTTTTTCAGCCGGCCGGTCAGGTCTTTGAACAGCCCGGCGCAGCTCATCTCCGCCAGGAGTTCAAAAAAATGCATCAATTTGAGACCGGCATGAAACGGTTCACCGAAATGCTGTTCCACCCGGCGCCTTTTTTCAGCATTCGTGCTCAGGGTCAATTTCGCTTCCCCCAGCCTCAGATGACATCCCGGACAGGCGATGAGCAGCGGCTTGTCTTCCGGGGCCAGAAACAGGTTCCTCGAAGCCAGGGCCAGGGCCAGTCCGGCATCGATGCTGTGGGTGGACGATGATCCGCAGCAGTTCCAGTCCGGGACGTCCGTCAACCCGATGTCAAACTGTTCCAGAAAATAGGTCAGAGAAGCATTGTTTTCCTTGGCCGTGGTGGCCAGGGAGCAGCCCGGGAAATAGTTCAGTCCGTTGTGGGAAAAGGTCATGACAACTCCTTTGCCAGCGTGAACAGATCCTGAACCTGCTGTCGGTCTTTGACTTTGGAGGGCATGAGATCCAGCTTCCGTTTGGACAGCATTTTCAGGCCCAGGTCCATGTCCGAGAAAAAATCTTTTTCAGACAGTTTGTACCGCATCATGATTTCCAGCTTGTGGGTCCGGCCGTACCGGGAAATGGAATCGACCACTTTTTGATGAAACGACAGAACCGCGGGCTCCGCAATGGCCGCGTTTTCCTGGATGGCGATGCGGCGCAGCGCATCCATCACCGCAGCCATGTCCACGGCATTGGGACATTCCATGGAACAGGTGTTGCACCCCACGCAAAGCCAGATGGTGGAACAGGAGAGCACCTGGTGTTTCATTCCCAGCTGGACCATGCGGATGACCCGGTTGGGATGAATGTCCATATCCTGTACAAACGGGCACCCGCCGCTGCAGCACAGGCAGTGCCAGCAGCGGCTCAGGTTTGCCCGGCTCATTTCTTCGACCCTGCCGGCGAAATGATCGCCGGATTCCGGAGTCAGTGTCATTGCATCCATTGTTCCGCCCTTTTATGTTTCCTGGTTGTCGGTTATCGTTCTTTTTATCGACTTACCCGGGATTATATGACACAGACCTGGCCCATTTCCTTGATGTATGTCAATCCGGGTCAGATAAAATCCGGTGCCACCGCCAGAATCATGGCATGCCCCCCCTGGACGTTGCAGACATTGTCAAACCCGTTCTGATTGAGCAGAACCTGGCACTCGTAGGACCGGGCTCCGGTGCCGCAGACCAGGCACAGCGGCCTGCCGGACGGCACCTCATCCAGCCGGTCCCGAAGCTCGCCCTGGGGAATGTTCATCCACCTTTCCCGGTATTTTTCAATAAACGGGGCCGCCTCCTTGGGGTCCCTGACATCCAGGACCTGAATCTCGCCATTCGCAAACGCCCGCACAAAATCCACGGGATCCATGGGGACATTGCGCCCTTCCAGGATATTGTCCAGCACATTGCCGGCATTGTTGATGATATCCATGGCCGAGGCAAAGGGCGGGGCATACCCGGTTTCAAGGGCACAGACCTCGTCCACGTCGATGCCGGCGGAAAGCAGCGGCGCCACCGCATCCACCCGGGCCTTGACTGCGTCCCCCTGGCTGCCCACGGACTCAATGCCCAGGATCCGCCGGGTTTTCCGGTCGGCAATGAGATGAATGTACATGATCCGGGACGAGGGATAAAAATGGGCCCTGTCCGACTGGGCCACCACGGCATGGACCGGATCGTACCCGATGGCCCGGGCCTGGGCCACGGTCAGTCCGGCTTTGGCCGCGGCCATGTCAAAGGCCTTGATGCAGAATGTGCCCACGGTGCCCTTGAATTTGGAAGCCCGGCCATGGATGTTGTTGGCGATGATCCGGCCCTGACGGTTGGCCAGGGACCCTAAGGGCATGGTCATGTTTTCGCCGTTGACCAGGTTTCTGAGTTCCACGCAGTCCCCGCCGGCATAGATATGCGGATCCGTGGTGCGCAGCCCCCGGTCCACCAAAAGGGCCCCGGAAGCGCCCACGGCCAGTCCGGCATCTTTTGCAAACCGCGTGTTGGGCCGGACCCCGGCGGACATGACCACGAGATCGCACGGCAGGATGTTTCCCCCGACCTCCACCGACGTCACCCCGGATGCCGCATCCCCGTTGATCTTATCCACTTTCCGGGACAGCAGAACCGTGACCCCGTTCTGCTTCAGTTCCATCTCCACCACCCTGGACATGTTCTTTCCCAGGGCCGCCGGCAGAATCTGGTCCGCCATTTCAACGATGGTGGTGTCCACGCCCCACAGGTCGGTCAAAGCCTCGGCCATCTCGATCCCGATGGCGCCTGCCCCGATCACCACGGCACGGCCCACCTTTCCTTTTGAGATGGTCTCCTTGATATCCTTAGCCGAGTGCAGGTTGGACACGGTGAACACCCGGGGCAGATCCGCGCCCGGAATCGGGGGCTTCACCGGCGTGGCCCCGGTGGCGATCACCAGTTTGTCATACGGCAATGCTTCTTCTTTTTCCGTGTCCAGGTGACGGACATGCAGTGTTTTTTTGCCCCGGTCAATGGATACGGCCTCCACCCGGGGCAAAATATTCACCCCTTTGCTGGATTTGAAAAATGCCGGGTCCCGCAGCACATGGGAGGAGGTGGAACAAAGCCCTTCCAAATCATTGATATCCCCGCCCACATAATAGGGAATCCCGCATCCCCCGTAGGATATGAGACTGTCCCTGTCAATCACGGTAATGTCCGCTTCCGGATCCAGCCGCCTGAGCCGGCACGCCACCTTGGGTCCTAAGGCCACGGCACCGACAATGACCACACGCTTGCTCACTGTGTTTCTCCTTTATCTTCACCGGCCGGCCCGGTATAACCCGGACGGCCGGAATTTTATTCAAATGCCTGCCTCGTCTCATGCAGACCGCTGATTCAGCCAGTTCAAAAATATAGGGATGGCCCGTCAAAATGCAAGGGAGCTTTCACATTCATCAATCCAGACAACCATTTCGAAAAAGTTGACAGAATCGAACGGATATCGCATTCTTAAAGAATGAAAACAGCCCCTGCATCCTTCAGTGTGATGACCATGAATCTGCGGTTCGGCCTGGCAAAAGATGACAAAAACCGCTGGGAAAGGCGCAGGGATGTGGTCAGAGATCTTTTGAAACAGGTGAACACCGACCTCATCGGATTCCAGGAAGTAAACCATTTTCAGGCGGAATTTCTGAAAACCACCCTGAAGCAATACCGCTGTATCGGCTGGTACAACCGGAACCATCCCTGGTGGCAGTCCAACATCCTCTTTTTTCACAAAGACTGGACCTGCCTGGGGCACCGTCACCATTTCATCTCCCGGTTTCCCGATATCCCGTCCAAAATGCCGGGATCCCGGTGGCCCAGGCAATGCGTGGCCGGGTGGTTTGAAAAACAGGGCACTTATCTGGTGGCAGCCAACACCCATTTTGATTTCAATGCAGCGGTCCAGGCCAGAAGTGCCGGCATGGTGGCCGGTTTTTTGAAACGGTTCCCGCCGGGGCTGCCCGTGGTCATCACCGGGGATTTCAACGCCGGCCATGACTCTTCCGCTTTCAAAACCTTTCAGGCCCACAGATTCCAGGAGGTGTTTGAAGCGGATCCCCCGGGCACGTTTCACGGCTTCACCGGCAAAACAGACGGGCGTCACATCGACTGGATTTTATACAGGGGCGGGATACGGCCGGTCACCCGACAGGTCCTGGCCTTCCATAAGGGTGACCAGTATCCGTCAGACCATTTTCCCGTGGCTGCGGATTTTGTCTTTTATTCCTGAGAGTCATCCGAAGGACCGTTCTGTGCCAGCTGCTTTTTCAGCATCCGATCGAAATCACTTTCAAATAATCGATCCTGAATAATCCGGTATTTCTCAAATTCACTTTCCGCATGGGCTTTGGCTATTTCCGCCGTGACTTTTCCCGCATCCTGAAGGATTTCCCGGTCTGTGGCATCTATGAACCGGTTCAATCTCGTTTCCCAATCCTGCATGGTCATCGGAATCTTTCGCAAAGCCATGTCTTCCGCTATATCCAAATAGGCCGCAACCAGACGCTGTAACTGGGCCATCTCATTTTCCGTCAGATAATTTTTGGCAACAATGACATCGAATTTCTGTATTTTCCCTTTCGGCGCGTCCTTCCAGGAAGTCAGGCCCATGTTCTGTTTCTGATGATCTGCCCGGCCGACAATCACTTCTGCCGCTGTTTGACCATGAATGGCCCAGTGAAGCTTGTTCTGAACCGTCGCAAAAAACCGTTTTGTGGCTTGAGCGGTCACATCATAGTCGATGGCTGTGGCATAAATATCGGTGATCTTCTGGTAGAATTTGCGCTCGCTCAGGCGTATTTCCCGGATACGCGCCAGTTGCTCTTCAAAATATTTTCTCCCAAGGATGGTGCCGTCGTTTTTCAAACGTTCATCATCCATGGCATATCCTTTGATCGTGAATTGCTGAATAATCCGGGTTGCCCATTTGCGAAACTGCACTGCCCGCTCAGAGTTAACCTTGTATCCGACAGCGATAATAGCCGATAGATTATAGTGTTTGGTATTGTAGTTTTTGCCGTCTGCGGCAGTTATTCGAAAATTTCGAATAACTGAATCCTCTTCCAGCTCACTGTCGGAAAACACCTTCTTCAGATGATAGTTAACCGTATGCGTCTCCACATTATAAAGAACACCCATCATTTTCTGGGTCAGCCAGATGTCTTCATCCGAATAGACCGCCTCAACACCGCCCTTGCCGGTGGATGCGACAAAGGTCAGATATTCCGCTGCTGAGGAGCGGACAATGGCAGTATCTCTTTTCCGCACTTCTGTTTTTTTTGGGCTTTTATCTTTTTCTTTCATTCAGTCTCTTTTCAATTCTGATATCTATCCCTTGAACAGCGGTAGTGTTCCATGTCCCACCATCTGCCAGATCCCAGACACAATCAGGATAGCTCCGCCGAATCTCATCCGGGGACTGAAACTGAACCAGACTCCCAGCGCATCCCCGGCAAGCTGGCCGAGCGGGCATCGACATCCTTGGGTGCGTTTAATTCTTTGAGAGCATCTACTCACTATTTTTATCTTCTTCCTGAGCTTGTGGTTCATTTATTGGTGGTTGCAGTGAGATCAGCCAATCAGTCAAATCCACCGATTCATTATTTCCATTCTGACAAAGGCTGAAGAGGAGATCTTCCTGACGGGGTTGGCCGAAAACCATTCGGTAAAGAGCCAAGCCCTGCTTCAGCCGTTTGAGTTTCCCAATCTCCTTGCTGTATGGAAGTAACGGTATACGTCGTTCCACCCGGGCAGAACCATCTTCAAATATCCAGTAAGGGATGAGATCGGAATGTCCATTGGATTTACCTCGAGTCGCTATCTGAAAAAGTGTCTGCCACGGATCACCTCCCTCGTGAAATCCAGACAAAGCTGTTAACCCATATCGTTCAGCAACGTTTTTTCTGACTGCATGGCCCTTGTATCGATGTACTCGTCCTTCACGTTGTTCAAGGTCAACTGGATTAGAGGGCAGATTCCAATGTACCACTGCATGACACCATGTATGAAAATCCAATCCCTCTTGACCTATTGAGGTTGAAGCCAAAACAAATGGGCGAAAAGGAGAATTAAAGGCGTCACGCACCGAATCAGCACGGACAAGTGCTTGGTTATTGTCGTCTCGAATATCTCCAAATCGAAGTGCAAAACGACAACGAGTGCTGAAATCATTAACCTTAAAACCATCCCCAGACGTCTCTATTTCATCAATGCGAATCTGGACAGTCCGCAGCGACAACACAGACTGGATGCACTCGGCAATTCCAGCCACCTGTTCGCTTGGAGAATGCTCTTGGAGCCCCAAAGATTCTCTTAAGACATGTACATATTCATCGAGGACGGCTTGAAGGTTACCCTCAATGCCGTATTGAAGTGTCAACCGCCAATAGGTTTCCTCTGCAGAACCACGCAACATTGCAATAGTTTCAGGCATATTAAAAAGGGAGCGAAAACCAGATGCAATTCTGGCAGCAGCCGACAGCAAGCTATGGTCAGACACATCGAGGTCGGTTGTGATACGATGAAGCGCCCGTAATGCACAAATGCCTGGACCTGCAAGAGCAAGGTCACAAAGCACATCTACCAAATCATCCGGCTGAGGACCCAAGGGTATATTACCTTCTGCCATGTTGAGCAACATATCGATGTGATCTTTGAACCGAGTGCCTGATTCATGATCAGGGGTAGCAGATCTCCATCCTGATTGGTTTTTACACCAATCCAACAGTCCGTTATGGGAATCGAGAAGAATAGGAGCAGCCCAATACCACCGCTTATCAGCACGCGTCCCTTCACCACCATCAGGTAGGGTTTTGATCAGATTTCGACAAATGCTCTTAACCTCATTTTTCAGATCATGGATGTTCAACGGTCCACATCCTCGGCTCAATGCGATTTCGAGCGGATCTATCTTGAAGGCAAGTGTTGGAGATGGCAGAAGCCAAGCAATGACGGGCATACCAGTCAACCGATTATCTTTCGTGGCTACAGCAAACCGCAGCAATGGCTTGATCTTCTCATAGAGCTCGCTATGGAGAATCGATGTTCCGGAGGTCATCTTGCGCTCAGCTTCATAGGAGCAGATTGATGCCACCGCATCTGGGACCGCACTCCAAGAGGAAAAGACAAGGGCCTTGGTTAAGCCATCCTTGTCACGGAATACTCCTCCCGGTTCGACATAAGGCATGGAGGGCGGCATCCACAATAGTTGCCACATGCCCTTATCAATCGTGTCCTCGAAAAGCACACGCATCCTCGGATTCGCAGGATCGAGAGACTGATAATCTTCAAATATTTCTTTCTTAAGTAATTGCCCGTTTGCTGAGGAAAGAGTTCGGCGGAGAGTATCAGAAGGTTTATTCAACTGGGCATCCAGCTTATGTCTCAAATCATAATGTTTCAGGAAATTAATCAGGTAAGGAGCTGACTTCCAGTATTCTATTGGCTCTCTTGCCTTGACGCAGATTGATACAGCGTCAACCGTCGCAGCATGTTGCAAGTCTGCTGGCATTAAAGGGGCAATCCGTTCTATTTCAGTCAGCATCGAATTATGATCACGGGTTGTGGTAACTCGTTCCGTTCGACACATTACTTTGAGAAGAGACTGTTCAAGTTGGATCTTCTTCTCTGAATGGTATTCGGAGCCCTTTGCGCAGGCATGAAGCGACTTTCGGTGTTCAGATAAGAGACTTTTTACTTCATCTATTTTGCCGGAGTCATTTAACAGGAAATTCAATGTTCTTATAAAATCTGGATAATGGTCGTCCTCGTCATTTTCCTGATCAAGTGTGAACATTTTGTAAGGTGTTGCGGAGAGCAAAAGAACCCGAACGGCTGGATGTTCAAAAAGCGCAGTCGCCAGCATGGAGGCTTCGTCATCTCCCTCCAATAGGTGTTTGAATCGTTGGAACTCATCAAGGATGACCAAATCGGGTTCAAGTGCAGAAAGGCACACAGAAGCCAACTTGCTTCTGAGCTTTCCGATAAGGTCGTAGCGAAACTCTGAATCCTCTGGAAGAATGTTTTTTTTATACCTTCTAAAACACCAACAACAGTCTTTTAATTGATTGTAAAGTTCACGTTCGGCCAACACTTTTTTCCGGAAACCAACAGACAAATCGCGGTCAAGATCCCATTCCTCTGACTCCGCCACTTTTTGTTTCCAACCTGCACGACCAGCAGTCGCCTGAAGCATGTTCCGCAAACCATTCCTGTATCGCTTCTGATTGACACCTTGCGCCCAGGGGAGGTGCCATAGAATTTGGTAGAGAATGGCACGCTCGTCTGCATGCCCCCCTCGACTTCGGGCATGATCGAAAGCGGTACCAGGAGTCAGGCTGATGAAATTCACTTTGTTCTTTCGCAAAGACCGTACTTGTCTGGGAAGATAGGTCAGACGTGTGGCGATTGAAAAACCGGCTGTTTCGCTGACATTAAGCCGGTTTACATTTTGGGTTGCGATGGCGGCATTGGAGCAGATGTAGATCACATCAACCCGATCTACTTGGTCTTGCAAATGTTCCAGAGTCTTGGCAATGATTCCCCGGGCAACAAGTGTCTTTCCAAGACCTACTTCATCGGCAATTAAAAATCGGGAAGTCGAGTCATCTCCGTATAATCTTTTGAAGACATATTCCACCGTCCTATTCTGGAAATCTTTAAGTCCGGCAAGAGCGGACGCTGACAAAAAACGGCTTTTATGCATCACGCCTCGCGATAGCTGTTTCAAAAATATTCCACAGGTTAAGAAAGTCGTCGGGGATTATAGTATTCGGGCTTCCTTGAGATAGTTCTTGAACCAGCTTAGAAATTTCCTTCAGCCGTTCAGGATGTCGGCTGTATGTGAGGGTAAGTTCTTCCAGCAATGGAATATCCTCACCAGCGGCCAGCTGAACTAACCATTTAGCAACTCCTGACCCATTACCGGGGTCAAGGCCAGACGCCGAATCATCCCCCAGCAAGAGCATAAGGTAGCGAATGAATCCATCCTGATTGCAGATCACTGTTTGCAAAATGGCAGAGTTGCGTTCATCAGGAATACCTGCTACGGGAAGATTAAGTACAAATCTTGCCATAACATCAGGATGGTTTGATTTAAACTCAAAGGCGATAAGGCCTGTCACGGATGAGGCGGAAAACTCTCCAAGACTGATCATGTCACGATCATCATTCGCCAAAATATCGACAGCAAAATCGCGTATGACAGTTATCGGCCATGCAGAAGCTCTGACAATACCTTTAAGGGATGGAATTTTTCCTGCGAGAACTAAATCCCACAGGCCATCCTTCGATCCGGAATTACACTCAATGGACAGGGCTGCTTCAGATATCATTAAACGAGCCTTCTCAATAAATTCCTCTGACTCTTGCCTGACAGAATCAGTCTCGATTTCCTTGGTCGTATCGAAATCGATAAGATATTCTCCCAAGCCGTCAGCGCCAAGAAGCTCGTCGATACCTCCGACCTTACTTTTCCTGCCTACCAGCCCGACCAGAATTTCAATATTCTTCGAAGCACTCAGCGCCGCGTTCGTCACATTCGCAGACCCCATAACCACATGGGTGTAATCTGAATAGTATCGGGTCTCAAACAGATAGGCCTTCGCATGGAGGCCGGTCGCAAGCGGCTGCCCGGTGACATCATCTTCCTCACCATCTTCGGTCTCCGCTGCATCGTCTAAGTGAAGGCACTGTGTGAAGAGATCGAGAGTGTCCTTCTTAAGGGCCGACAACGTCTCTGGACGTGAGATAAGCGCATCGGCTGCCTTGGATTTTTTTGCCAATGCTTGCAGGGCTTCGTCAGAACAAAACGGCGAAATGACCGCCATCCTATCAGCCATGGGAGGCTCCCAGTCAAAACCCTTCGTTCCCGGAAGGTAGAAGGTCAGCTCATCAAAACCATCGGGGAGTTCCCACTGAACTCGGTGCAGCTCATTTGCAAATCTAAAAGACTGCTCAAGTCTTTCCGATGCTATCGTTCCAGAACTCAGACCTGGAAGCGCCTTAAAAAAATACGCCAGCGGCTTATTTAATTTGGACTTCCGGCCTGCAATCGTGCCCTCAAGCTGAAGTGACAGGTCCCATGACTGATCGGTGGTCATATTCCTTGTCAGTACCACCAGACGGTACATCGAGCTACTTTGATCAGGACTGATAAAACGGATCGCCCAAATCTTTGGATGAAAAACACCCCCACCCGGAGCCGTTGCCTCCACAACCATTTCTTCCAGAAATCCAAACAAGGGGTTCGGTTTTGCAATCTGAGGGACTTGAATCCGTCCTTTTTGCACATAGACGGTCATTTTATTCGAGTACCTTCGGATTGCTTCAAGTACGGACAAAGGATCAGGGTCTGACTGCCCATCCGCTGCCATTAGCGCCAGGTAAACCGGAGCCTCAAGCAATAAAGCAGGATCCATCGAAAAGGTTGTTGCTATAGCCTCGTCAAAGATCATTCCCGGGGGAGGAGTCAATGCAGAAGTATATAAGCTTCGGGAGTTTGGGTTCAGCATGTTCCTTCCCGATTTATACCTTGATGAAGGTCGTTCAAAAGCACTTTTACATTCGGCCACCGGTAAACGAGTTTTCCAACACCAGAATACCCACCCCATTGTTCCAATGCTCTTTGATTTCTAAACCGTGAACGTGTGCCTTTGAGTTTCATTTCTCGTCTTTTTACCAGGTTCAGTGCCTCAGTATTAGTGAGAATGCTATTTGGAGATTTACTGGTATATTCGATCCAGCGCTGAACAAAAGAACGCGTTTGTGAAGAAATGGTATGCCCGTGATCGACGGTCAATTCCCAGAGTCGGTTAACCGACCAATTGCAAACGTCATCCAAAGGAAGTGTTGCCACCCAGTCGTTGAAACTTATTTGATGCTTTTCAACAAGTTCCTCATGGTTTCGGAGTTTGGCGAGCTGGACGTTATACGAAAGCGCTGCCCCATGCATCACTTCGGAAAATAGCCTCGCATGCGTCAGAAGTTCTTTATGGTGATCGGAAAAGCTGCCATAATCCGGATGTTCCCACGGGGCATTGGTTTCTGCGGGCTCGCAATGCAGAGCCAAAAAAGAGAGCAGACTGTTGGGGCAAGCAATCTGGATACGATCACGGATGAAGTCGGCTTCCTCCCTGGACAAGGCAAAGTCAACCGTATCAGGAAAGTCTTGTGGTGGCTCGGGTAATCCCGGATGCCAACTAAAAGTGGCCATGCGCTGCTCAATGTCTATGTCATCGCCTCTCGATTTGGCATCTTTCTCAAGGGCCTTAAGGTCATTTCTGCGGCGGTAAGTTTCATTGATACGCCGGTGGTATTCACCCTGTGAAAATGGTGTGAGGCGTATCCCCCAAACCCCGAGACCTGCCCAGTATACAGAACTGGGCAAACGCTTGAGTTTATTTCCCGCTGTTTTTCCAAAGACACCAGCCTGATCGTCCGAATCCATCAGGGGCTGAACAAGGTCTCTTTCGAGTTTGTCAGCCTGAACGGCAAAACTCCCCACAGACAGTTGTTTCTTTTCTAATGAATCATAAATCCATGGAACGAAAAGCATGTACCGAAGGCGTGTTTGGATCGTACTTGTGCCGGGGAACAACTGATCTGCAAAGCTGTCACGAACGGAACCAAGCCCAAGTTCGTCACGGCTTTCCTTTTCCTGAAAAAGAGAAAGGATTCGAAGAGTGCGTTCCCTCGCTTTCGAATCATGATCAATCCATGCAAAAACAGAAGGCATCGCTTGAAAAAATCCTTTTTGATGCAGCGGATAAAACAATCCTAACCATAAGTCACCGTGCAAATATACTGAGATGAAACCCTTAAGTCAAATTTTCTGATTTCGTTATTTCGATAGATTTCATTAGTCGAAACCAATCCCCGTTCACTCAACATTACGTGAAGACACACAAGCTGGTGAAGGAATAAATGTTGTGCAAACAATTCCTGCAGGCAATGATAGCGGTTCTCAGCGAAGACATTTCATCCGGGGAAATGATGACACTGGGCCGGGCAGTCTCTCAGGCGGCAGATTCCTGTTCAATGTCCCATCCGGGAAACACCAGAACAGCTGGGTGACAATTGAGTGCCCGCGCCAGAACCTTTGCTCTTTCCACACCCAGTTGAACCCTGTCGTTTTCAATGGCCGAAATGGTTGACTGAGGAATTCCGGTCATTCTGGAAAGTTCATTTTGGCTGAGTTCCTGCATCTGTCGTATGATTTTGACGGATTCTCCCACAGACACATCAATACGTTTAGTGGCCTTTGAATATTCTTTCATATTATGATCTCCGGTAATCATGGGGAGTCACACTCACCACTTGGATGAAAACTTGATCCTTAATTATTTTATAGATCACCCTGTATTGTTTGTTCAATCGGGATGATCTATGGCCTTTCCATGGTCCGCTCAATGCCTCATCCCGCAATCCTTTCATTTTACGAAGTCCCTGGGGACCGGAAATGGTGACGATATCCTTCCATTTTTCATACCGCTTCAACACCTCTGTTGGAATGCCATCAAGTTGTTTTGAAACACGCCTATGTTCATAAATTGACCACATTAACGATGTTAAACCATACCATAAATGGTATGTCAACCCTAATTTCAAAAACCTCAACATCGGCTTCAGCCAATGAGTATCCATTATGTGGAAACGATTCTGCGATATGAAAAACAGAATTTCTTATGAGACTCCTGTCAAACAACAATGCCGTTGACCCCGAACACCGGATCAGACAGCCGGAGTTGCGGGAAATACCGGTCGTCCACGGGCCGGGGATATCCCCGGAAGGAATGGGTGGACAACTGCTTGTACCGACCGGATGCCCGGAACCAGGACAGCACCAGGCCCAGGCGTTCAAACTCGTGCAGGCCCTCCCAGATCCGGATGTTTTTTTCCGGGAACCAGCGGTTGGAAAAAGACACGACCACCCGGGCGGTTTCCACTTGCCCGGGATCAACCCGGCGGATAACGATTTCATTTTGTAACTGTGGAGCCTTTTCAAGCTTTCATTTGACCCGGCACCGGATTCAGGGCATACTGGGACAATCCGTGAATCTTTGACAGGAGAGGAATCATCCCATGTCTTTTGTGATCTCTGACAGCAGCAAATTTGTCACCACCATCGAAGTGGTGCCGCCGGCCGGCAATGATCCCGCCATCCTTCTGGACAAGCTGGCTGCGATTTCAGACCTGGATTTCGACGGATTCAGCGTGGCCACCAATCCCGTGGCCAAACCCCGGATGTCCGCCACGGTGTTCTGCCACCTGTTGCATCAAAAAACCGGCAAGCCCGCCATTTTGCACCTGACGGTCCGTGACCACAATCTTCTGGGGCTTCAGGCCGAACTCTGGGGGGCAAAAGCGCTGGGCATCGATACGTTGATCGCCGTTACCGGAGATCCGTCCGCCGGCCGGCAAAAAGACGGGGCCACCGCGGTGAACGATGTGAATGTGTATCAGCTGATCACCCTGGCCAGCGAATCCGGCCTGACCGCCGGCGCTGTCCTGGATTTCCGGCCGGAGCGCAACGGCCTGAAAAACGAAATCAAACGCCTGGAAAAAAAAGTGGCCGCGGGAGCCCGGTTCATCGTCACCCAGCCGGTGTATGACGAACCCACGGCGAAAATCCTGGCGGAAGCGTGTGCGCATCTGCCGGTGCCAAAAATCATGGGGATTCTGCCGCTGCTGTCCTTCCGGCACGCCACATTTCTGCACGACAAGGTGGACGGTATTGCCGTGCCCGAACCCCTCCGCCGGAAGATGGAAACATCGGCTGATCCCGTCAGAACCGGCACGGCCCAGGCAAAACAGATGCTGGAGACCGCAAAAACTTATTTTTCCGGGGCCTGTGTGATGCCGCCCTTTGAGCGGTTCGAGATCCTGAAAGACGTTCTGTAATACCCGGTTTCCGGTTCAGGCCGGACCGGCGTTTTTTTCCGGAGGCAGGATCTGCTTGATTTCAAACGGATATGCCTGCGCGGGCCGGTCTGAAAAAAAATCGGCCAGGGTCTGGCGGATCGACTCGAACGCGATATCTTCCCAGGGAATGTCTGATTCGGAAAAGAGCCGGACTTCCGTGCTTTCCTTGGTGGGGCCGAAATCGCTGTCCAGCAGTCTTGCCCGGAACATCAGATAGATCTGGTGAACAAACACCAGGTTGAACATGCGGTACGGGGCGATGATGGCCACCCGGGACCGGGTTTCCTCCAGGGTTTCGCGCACCGCCCCCTGCTCCACGGTTTCCCCGTTCTCCAGATACCCGGCCGGCAGGGTCCATTTGCCTTTCCGGGGTTCGATATTTCTTCTGCACAGCAGCACCCGGTCTCCAAGTATGGGGATGCAGCCCACCACGATTTTAGGATTGTCATAATGAACATGGCCGCATCTCTCGCATACCGGTCTTATCTGGTCGTCATCTTTTGGCACCCTGTCTGTCATTTTTGCCCCGCAGGCACTGCAGTATGTCACATTCATCCGCTGTTTTTCTCCATTCCCAGGTCCGCTGTCATTATCACCGCCCGGCTTGCCGTCCTGATCCGCTACCCGCTTTTAACACTTACATGAAAATACCGTTTCATACAACCCCGGGGCACGACCGTTTGTCCGGCATCAGAATGTCACCGGACAAAACAATTGACATCCCGGCACCGTTCCCCCTATAATTTATATTTTTCGGGTCGTCAGCCCACAACAGGCAAAGGGGAAAACCATGCACCGGTATTCATGTTTTTTCAATGGGGTATGGGCGGTCATGCTGCTGGCCGGGTGCATCGCCGGGCCGGCTCAGGCCCTGGACACCCCTGAAAAAGTGGTGTTGACCATGGGCTCCTGGCGCACCGATGATATCCGCCCGATGAATGCGATTCTGGATCTGTTTCATGAAAAACACCCCCATATCCGGGTGATCTTTGACCCTGTCATGGCATCGGAATACGATGCAGTGCTCAAGGCACAGCTGGCGGGCGGTACCGGACCCGATCTTTTCTATCTGAGGTCTTTCGGCGTTTCCCGGCACCTGTTCGAAAGGGGATTTGTGGCCCCGCTGAACCATCTGCCCGGCCTTTCGGAAAATTTCGCACCCGCCATGCTGGCTCCCTGGACATCCGAATCCGGCACCGTCTACGGCGTGCCTTTCATTGCCGTGTCCCACGGGGTCTATTACAATGCCGACCTTTTCAAACAACTCAACATCCAGGTTCCGGAGACCTGGGAAGCCTTTCTCCGGATCTGCCGGGAATTGAAAACCCACGGGCATATTCCCCTGGCCAATGCCTCGGGCGATCCCTGGACCATCAATGAAATCGTTTTCTTCAACCTGGCCCCGAACTTCATCGGAGGCCGGAACGGACGGATGGCATACCTGACAGGTGAGCGGTGTTTCAATGACCAATACATGGTGTCCGCGCTGACCGCCGTCAGGGATCTGGCCCCGTTTCTGTCCGATGACCAGTCCCTTTTGCGATATATGGACAGCCTTCAGCTGTTTGTCCAGGCAAAAGCGGTGATGTGGATGGGTGGGTCCTGGGACATTCCCTATTTCAATTCAGAATCCCCGGATTTCAACTGGAAGGTATTTCCCGTGCCGCCGCCGGCGGACCGGCCGCGATACATCACCTTTCATCTGGATGCCGGCATCGGGGTCAATGCGGACACCCCCCATAAACAAGCGGCGGACACCTTTCTGAAATGGATCATCCAGCCGGAATTCGGCCGGTTCCTGGGAGATCATCTTCCCGGATTTTTTCCTTTGCACCGCAACACACCGGAATTGACGGACAACACCGCCAACCGGTTTCTTTCCTTCAACCGGGACCGGGAAACCGATATCCGGCTGGCATGGGAAGGACTGCGGGCCGGCACTCCGGACGGTTACACGTTGATGATGGACGCGGCCGTATCGGTTCTCAACGGCACGAAAACACCCCAGGCCGCTGCCGATGACATTCAGGCAGGCCTGGAAACATGGTTTGAACCGGCCCGGAAATGCCGCCGTTAAACCTGGACGGCCACATGTGATGAACCATGTTCGAACAAAACTTCTGGGCAGCTATCTGATTTTTCTGATCTTTATCGCAGGTGCCGGTCTTTTTTCATACAAGCAGCTGTCCGATTTCTCCGTTCGGATCGATGACCTGTCCAGACGTCTTTCCACCCGGCTGATCCTGGCAAAGGATATGGCCTATCACACCGCCATGATCCGGGGACACGCCAAAACATTTGCCGTTCAGGGCGGCACCGGTTCATTGAATGCCTTCAACCGGCATATGGAGCGGCTGAACCGGAATATCGAGTCCCTTGCCGCCACTTCCGCGACCTCGGAAGAAACCGCTGCGGCCCGGCGTATGGCCGAGGCAACCCGGCAGTACAGCACCACATTTTCAGAACTTGCCGCATTGACGGCGCAGCGCACAAAAATCATCTTCGGCACCTTGAATGCCAGCCGGTTCGACATAGAAAACCAGCTCAGTGCCCTGAGAATGCTTGTATCAGACAAAAATGATCCAAAAATATTTCTGTCTTTCAGCAATGTCCAGGATGCGTTTCTGCGCATGCTGCTGCTTGTGTCGGAATACACGAAATCCGGAAATGAACGGCACGCGGTGTTGTTTGACAAAGCGTTCAACCAGGCCATGACCTCCATTGATTTTCTGGAAAAAAACCGGGACGATGCCGGAGAACGGAAAACCATCCATGCCGCCCGGACAGCCATGATTGACTATGCACACGGGTTTTTCAAAATCCGTGAAGGGACCCGGACACAGGCGGACCTGCTCAAACAGATGTTTGACACCCTGGAACCGGTGATCACCCAGGCCGCTGACCAGTTGACCGCAGACATCGAACAGCAGTACCAGGCCCATCACAGGGAATCCGGAGAGATTCTGACGGCCTCGGGCAAAATGTTGATTCTTTTTACGGGCATGACGGTCATTTTAGGCGTCATTGCCGGGCTGGCCCTGTCCAGAAAGATCACCCGGCCCATGAAGCAAATGGTTGACACGTCCAGACAGATTGCCGAACAGGACATCGGGATGCTGACAAGACAGCTGACGTCACTTTCCAAAGGAGATGTCCGGCTCGAATTCACCGTCACATCATTGCCTCTTTCCGTTCATTCCCGGGACGAAATAGGCCAGACCGCCCGGGCCTTCAATCAGATCATCTACCAGTTGCTGGAAGCGGAAAAGGCGTTTTCAAAAATGGCGGCCTATCTCGACCGGATGACCGAAGCCGCACTGGCCATTGCAAAAAACGATTTCTCCGTGCGGGTCATCCCTTTGTCCGACCATGATCTGCTGGGCCGGGCATTGTCGGATATGACCGAAACGCTTGAAAAAGCCCGGAACGAAGTGGCCCGGCATCAGGACCACCTGGAGGAACTGGTGGAAAAACGGACCCGTGATCTGGAGGAAAACCGGCGGCTGCTGTTCACACTCATGAGCAACCTGCCCGGGATGGCGTATCGATGCCGCAATGACGCCGACTGGACCATGGAATTTGTCAGTGAAGGGGCCCTGGAATTGACCGGATATCCGCCCGGCAGCATTGCCATGAACCGGGATATCTCCTATGCCGGACTGATACATGCAAAGGACCGGGACCGGGTCCGGGAAGAGATTCATCAGTCCGTCTCCCGGCACCAGCCCTTTGTCGTCATCTACCGCATCGTCACCCGGCGGGAAGAGACCAAATGGGTCTGGGAAAAAGGCCGGGGCATTTTCTCTGAAAACAAAGACCTGATCGCCCTGGAAGGGTTTATTTCAGACATCACGGAACTCAAACAGGCGGAAGCGGACAGGGAAAAACTCCGGGAGCAGCTGACCCAGGCCCAGAAAATGGAATCCGTGGGCAGGCTGGCCGGCGGGGTGGCCCATGATTTCAACAACATGCTCACCGTGATTCTGGGCTTTACCCAGGCGGCCATGGACCAGACGGATCCTTCCGGACCGGTTTACCGGAATCTGAAAGAAGTGTCCCAGGCAGCCGGAAGATCCGCCGACCTGACCAGGCAGCTGCTCACATTCGCCAGAAAACAGATCATCGATCCGAAAGTGATCGACCTCAACGAAACGGTCCGGCAGATGATGGAAATGCTGCAACGGCTCATGGGGGAAAATATCCAGGTGACGTGGCATCCGGAAACAGAGCTGTGGCCCGTTAAAATGGACCCGTCCCAGATCGACCAGATCCTGGCCAACCTGTGTGTCAATGCCAGGGATGCCATTGCCGGCATTGGAAAAATCACCATTGAAACCGGCATGACAACCTTTGACCAGGATTACTGCGACCATCATCCCGGATTTTCACCAGGTGATTATGTCCTGCTGATTTTCACGGACAACGGCTGCGGCATGGACGAAAAAACCCTGGAAAACCTGTTTGAACCGTTTTTCACCACCAAGGAACTGGGGCGGGGAACCGGACTCGGACTGGCCACGGTCTACGGCATCGTTAAACAGAACAACGGATTCATCCACGTATCCTCGGAAAAGGGACAGGGCACCACCTTCCGGATCTATCTGCCCAGACACCGGACCGGACCGGCGGACTCCGCCCCGGAAATGCCGGCGGATCCTGTTCCAAAAGGCCATGAGACCCTGCTGGTGGTGGAGGATGAGCCGGCCATCCTGAAAATGACAAAAATGATGCTGGCGCTGTCCGGGTACACGGTGCTGACCGCTGCCACACCCGGACAGGCCCTGGCCGCCGCCCGGCATCACACCGGAAAGATCCACCTGGTGCTCACCGATGTGATCATGCCGGAGATGACCGGACGGGACCTGGCAGACAAACTGACCTCCCTTTTTCCGGAAATCAAGGTGGTGTTCATGTCCGGATACACGGCCGATGTCATCGCCCGTCAGGGAATTCTGGACGATCATGTCCAGTTCATCCAGAAACCGTTTTCCAGAACGGAACTGGCGGTCAAGATCAGGCAGGCCCTGGAAATTTGACAACACGGCCCGGATTTTATATAGTGGGTGCCATGAAGTCACCCGTGACATGCGTTTTGTTTCTGTTCAGCCTGCGATTCTGAACGTTCCGGGGCGTTTCCAACCCCCTTGAAACCTTTTTTATTTTTAACCCTCTTTTACCTTCCAACAGGAGATAATATGTGCGGCATCTGCGGAGAAATATTTTTCAACAGGCAACCCATTTATGAAGATTCCGTCATCCGGATGAACCAGGCCATGGCGGCCCGGGGTCCTGACAATGAAGATATCTATCACGGCATCTGGACCCTGATGGGGCACCGCCGCCTCAAGATCATCGATCTGAGTGACGACTCCAACCAGCCCATGATCGACCCCAAACTCGGGCTGATCATCGTGTACAACGGCGCGATCTACAACTACAAAACCCTGAGAGACGAACTCGTCGAAAAGGGCTATTCCTTTCATACCACCGGGGACACGGAAGTGATCCTCAAGGCCTATCATGCCTGGGGAAAAGACTGTGTCAAGCGGTTCAACGGGATGTTCGCCTTTGCCATTTACAACCAGTCTCAGGACAAGGTGTTCATGGCCAGGGACCGTCTGGGCATCAAACCTTTGTATTTTCACAAAACCGATAACAGCCTGATGTTCGCCTCATCTCTCCCGGCCCTGCTGGCCACCGGAAAAATCACCCCCCGGATCTCTCCGGAGGCATTGCACTGTTATCTGACCTTTCATTCCGTGGTGCCCGCGCCCCGCACCATCGTATCCGGCATCGAGAAACTGCCCCCCGCCACCTGGGCCGAGATCTCCCAGGACGGCACCATGACCCGGGACACTTACTGGCAGCCGGTGTATCAGCGGGACCGGGAAGAAGAGAAATACACGTTTGACGACTGGAAACAGCTGGTGAGCCAGACCCTGATGGCATCGGTGAAACGCCGCCTGGTGGCGGATGTGCCCGTAGGCGTGCTGCTGTCCGGAGGCCTGGATTCCAGCCTGGTGGTTGGGCTGCTGGCCGAGGCCGGCCAGAAAGACCTCAAGACCTTTTCCATCGGATTTGACAGTGTGGGCGATGAAAAAGGGGACGAGTTCCTGTATTCAGACATCATTGCCCGGCATTTTGCCACGGACCACCATAAAATCCAGGTGAGCGGCAGCGAGGTGCTGCCGTCCATGCCTGCCTGCGTCAAGGCCATGAGCGAACCCATGGTGTCCCATGACTGCATCGGGTTCTATCTGCTGAGCCGGAAGGTGGCGGAACATGTCAAGGTGGTTCAGAGCGGCCAGGGCGCGGATGAGATCTTCGGCGGGTATCACTGGTATCCGCCCATGATGGAAAGCACGGACCCGGTGACCGACTACCGGGCCGTGTTCGGGGACCGGTCCCATGACGAATTTCTGGAAATGGTGACCCGGGCCTATCATGGAGACGATGTCAGCACCCGGTTCATCCGGGATCATTTTGACCTGCCGGGCGCCGACACCCCCATTGACAAGACCCTTCGCCTCGACACCCTGGTGATGCTCACCGAAGACCCGGTGAAACGGGTGGACAACATGACCATGGCCGCCGGCCTGGAAGCCCGGGTCCCGTTTCTGGACCACGAGCTGGTGGAGCTTGCGGCAAAAATCCCTGCGGAACACAAAGTAGGGAACGGCGGCAAACACATTCTCAAGGAAGCGGCCAGAGCCGTCATTCCCAACGAGGTGATCGACCGGCCCAAAGGATATTTCCCGGTGCCGGCCCTCAAATACCTGCAAGGGGAGTACCTGGATTTTGTCACAGGCATTCTGAACACCGATAAGGCCCGGGACAGGAACCTGTTCAACCGGGCGTACATCGACACGCTGCTGGCGGACCCGGAATCCCATATCACGCCGCTCAAGGGCTCCAAACTCTGGCAGGCGGCCCTGCTGGAATACTGGTGCCAGCAGCACGACATTTAACCACCTTAAGGAGCAACAGGGCATGGGAAAATCCAACCACCGCCTGGAACGGGGATTCGGCCAGTCTCTGAGGAACTGGGAAAAGCTCAAGGGTCCGGCCACACAAGGCATGACCCCGGATGCGTATGTGGAAATGGGATGGGGCCGGCTGGTGTTCGGCCACACCTTTGAGGACAACGGGCGCATCGTTGACACCATGACCCAGTATGGATACGACCGCCGGGACATCGCCATGTACATCATCGATCCCCATGTGGTGGTGTCTCTGGCGCCTGACAAGCTGTTTCTGGACCCGTCCCACACGTTCCGGCTGTGGTCCCACGATTACACCATGGACTCCCGGACCCGCAACCCGTTCGTGATCCAGCGGGTCTCCACCCGGAGAGAAGCCCGGGAGATCAACCGGATCTACGGGGCCTGCCACATGAAAGGGGCCGACCCGGACTTTATCCTGGACAAACGGGCCAACAAGCTGCGCACATACATGGTCGCCAAAGACCTGAGCAGTGACCGGATCATCGGCACGGTCACGGGCGTGGATCATGTGGCCGCGTTCAATGATCCTGAAAAAGGGGCCAGCCTCTGGTCCCTGGCCGTGGATCCCCAGACCGATTTTCCCGGGGTGGGCAGCAGCCTGGTGCGGCATCTGTGCGAACACTATTTTACCCGGGGCCGGGCCTTTGTGGACATCAGCGTGATGCACGACAACAAAAAAGCCATTGCGTTGTATGAAAAACTGGGGTGCCAGCGGATTCCGGTGTTCTGCATCAAGCGGAAAAACCCCATCAACCAGGACCTGTACACCGCGTCCCAGCAGTATGCCGGTCTCAATCCCTATGCCCGGCTCATCGTGGATGAAGCCAGGAAAAGAGGCATCCGCATCGATGTCGTGGACGAGGATTTCGGGTTGTTCACCCTGACCCTGGGCAGCAAGACCATCTCCTGCCGGGAATCCTTGTCCGATCTCACCACGGCCGTGGCCATGACCAAATGTGATGACAAGCGGTTGACCCGCAGACTGCTGGCAAAAGAAAATATCCGGGTGCCGGAGCAGATCCGGTATACAGACCTGGACACAGCGGCTTCGTTCATGGAAAAACACAAGGCCGTGGTGGTCAAACCGGCCCGGGGAGAACAGGGTGAGGGGATCAGTGTGGGCATCACCGACCCACAGGATTTGGAAACCGCCATTGAAAAAGCGCAACATGTCTGCCGGGACGTGATCCTGGAGGAACTGGCTCCCGGACAGGACCTGCGCGTCATTGTGATCAATTATGAAGTGGTGGCGGCGGCGGTGCGCAGGCCGCCGAAGATCCGGGGAACCGGGACCCATACCGTGAAAGAACTGATAAACACCTACAACCGCCGGCGCATGGCCGCCACGGGCGGGGAAAGCCGGATCCCCATGGACGGGGAAACCCGCCGGTGCCTGGCGGAACAGGGCCTGGATGAGGACACCGTGCTGCCCAAAGACACCGAGGTGACGGTGCGAAAGACCGCCAACCTGCACACCGGCGGCACCATCCATGACGTCACGGACGAGCTGCATCCGGAACTGGCCAACGCCGCCGTTGCCGCGGCCCAATGCCTGGAAATCCCGGTCACCGGCCTGGATTTCATCGTGCCCGATGTCCGGGGCAAGGACTATGTGATCATCGAGGCCAACGAACGCCCCGGCCTGGCCAACCACGACCCCCAACCCACGGCCCAGCGGTTCATCGACCTGCTGTTCCCGGAAACCGCCGTCAAACACAAGGAATAACCTTCATGTCCTGCGTCTCCATCGACGAATCCTATCTGATCCACCAGCTCAGGCAGCTGTTGAGCATCCCCTCGCCGTCCGGATATTCCGACCAAGTGGTCCACTATGTGGGCAGCCAGCTGGAAGCCTTGGGCATTGAATTCGAAGTCACGCGGCGGGGCTCCATCCGGGCCACTCTGCCCGGAAAACAGAACACCCTGGACCGGGCCGTCACCGTGCACCTGGACACCCTGGGGGCCATGGTCAGCCGGTTGAAGGACAACGGCAAACTGGCCGTCACCCCCATCGGCAGCTGGTCCAGCCGGTTTGCCGAAGGCGGCCGGGTCACCATTTTCACCCAGTCGGGCCCCAGACGGGGCACGGTCCTGCCGTTGAAAGCGTCGGGCCATGCCTGGGGCGATGCCGTGGATGGCCTGCCGGTGAGCTGGGACCATGTGGAACTGCGGGTGGATGAGATCTGCCGCAACCAGCAGGACCTGGCGGAAATGGGATTTGACGTGGGCGATACCATCGCCTTTGATGCGCTGCCTGAAATCACGGAAACCGGCTTCATCAATGCAAGGCACCTGGATGACAAAGCCGGGGCCGCCATCGTGCTGAGTGCGGCCAAAGCCCTGGTTGACTCCGGTGCGGCCCTGCCCGTGGACTGCCATCTGATTTTTACCATTTTTGAAGAGATCGGTTTCGGGGCCTCCGCGGATGTGTACGCGGATGTCTCAGAGATGGTGGTGGTGGATCTGGCCCCGGTGGCACCGGACCAGAATGCGTCGGAATACGCGGTCACCATTGCCATGAAAGACCAGACCGGCCCGTTTGATTATCATCTGTCCCAAAAACTGGTGACCCTGTGCCGGGACTGCGATATTGACTTCCAAAAAGACGTGTTCCGGTATTACCGCAGTGATGCGGCCTCCGCCATCGAGGCCGGCCATGATGTACGCACCGCCCTGGTGGGATTCGGGGTGGATGCGTCCCACGGGTATGAACGGACCCATCTGTCTTCCCTCACGGCCACGGCCCGGCTCATGGTCGAATATATCCAGAGCGGCCCGACTTTCAAGCAGGACCCGAAACGCTGGGCTTCCCTCAAAGAGTTTCCCCACCAGCCGGACCGGGAAATCATCAAGATCAAGACCTGAAGATTCCGGTTCCATTACAGCCCGAACATTTGTTGATTTATCAACGAATCAGTCAAAAAATTTCTCGACCAAATCCGGATTTTTATTGACAACCGGCAGGTTCATTCGGTATAGCCTCTTACCATTGCTATAATGTAGTTACATTATGACACTAAAATAGCGGTGTGAAACCGGCAGGGTCTTGTCTGAAAGAACTCGCGCTTCAGACCGGCCTTTTAAGATTTCAGGAGATGATTGAATGCGCACAGGATCTGTAACACTGTTTCTGGTTTTCTGCACCACCCTTTTTCTGACCCCGCTGGCCGCAGCCCAGATGCGGCTGACCTATTCCAACTTCTTTCCGCCCACCCATATTCACAGTCAACTGGCGGAACGCTGGTGCAAAGAGATTGAAAAACAGACCAACGGTGAGATCGTGTTCAACTATTTTCCGGCCTCCACCCTGACCCGGCCCCAGCAGACCTACATTGCCGTGGCAAAAGGGGTGGCGGACATCGGCATGACCGCCATCGCCTATTCCCGGGGCCGGTTTCCGGTGCTGGAAGCCATTGACCTGCCCATGGGATACACCTCCGGGGTCCAGGCCACGGCCGTGGCCAACCAGGTGCTGGAACGGTTCGACCCGGAAGAGCTGCACAACACCGAAGTGATGTATCTGCACGCCCACGGCCCGGGCCTCATCCATACCCGGAACAAACCCATCCATACACTTGAGGATCTCAAGGGCCTGAAAATCCGGGGGACCGGCACCAGCGGGGAAGTGATCGCCGCTCTGGGCGGGACCCCGGTGGGCCAGTCCATGGCGGAAACCTATCAGATGCTGCAACGGGGCGTGGTGGACGGGTCGGCCCATCCCGTTGAAGCCAACAACGGCTGGAAACTGGGGGAAGTGGCCAGATACATGATCCAGAATTTTTCCAGTGGATATACCACGACCTTTGCCGTGTTCATGAACCAGAAAAGGTGGCGCCAGCTGACCTTGGAACAGCAGGAAATCATCACACGCATCAATGAAGAATTTGCGCTGAAACACGGGCAGGCCTGGGATGAGGCCGACGAGAAAGGCATGGCGTTTTTTCTGTCCAAAGGCGGCACGGTCATCTCCCAGACCGACGAAGAATCCAGGCGATGGGCCGAAAAAGTATCGGTCCTCATCCAGGACTATATCCAAAATGTGGCAAAGCGGGGCATCGATGGCAAACCCATTGTGGATTTCATCCAGGCAAAAACGGCAAGGCCTTAACCGACAACCCTTTTCAACACAGGATTTTTAATGAAACTGATCGCTTCGGCACTGAGCAGACTGTCCAATGCCATGAAACTCATCGGCGGCATCGCCCTGGTGGGCATGATGCTGTTGACGGTGGTGGATGTCATCGGACGGTTTTTTAAACATCCGATTTTCGGGTCTGTTGAAATCGTCGGATTTCTGGCCACCATCATCGTGGCCGGGGCGTTGCCCTATACTTACAAACTGGGCGGTCATGTGGGGGTTGAAATCCTGATGCAGACCTTGTCCAGAAAAACCCAGCTATGGGTCCGGCTGATCACAAGGACCCTGACCCTGATCCTGTTCGGCCTGATCACCTGGCAGATGTTTCTGCATGCGGCCGAACTCAAACAGATGGGGGAAGTGTCCATGAGCCTGAAATTCCCCACCTATTATATCGCCTATATCCTTGGGTTCGGCTTGCTGATGTTTTCCGTCACCATTGTGGAAACCATGGTTCACGATCTCATGGAACTGCGGAAAGGGGATTCAAAATGAGCCCGACCCTCATCGGAATTACCGGTATCGTCATCATGCTGCTGATGTTTCTGACACAGATGCCGGTGGCGTTTGTCATGGCCCTGGTGGGATATGTGGGGTTCTCGTATGTCATCAATGTCGAGGCCGGCCTGGCCCTGCTGTCCCTGGAAGTATATGAAACCCTGGCCTCCTATGACCTGTCCACCATACCGTTGTTCATTCTCATGGGCCAGCTGGGGTTTCATTCCGGCATCAGCAAGCGGCTGTATGATGCCGGGTATAAATTTTTAGGCAGTATCCGGGGCGGGCTGGCCATGGCCACGGTGTCCGCATGCACCGCATTCGGTGCGGTATGCGGGTCCAGCCCGGCCACCGCCGCCACCATGGCCACCATCGGGCTGCCGGAAATGAAGCGGTACAATTATGACGATGAGCTGGCCACCGGCTCCGTGGCCTCCGGGGGCAGCATCGGCATGATCATGCCGCCGTCCGTGGTGCTGATCATCTACGGCATTCTGACCCAGCAGTCCATCGGGGCCCTGTTTGTGGCCGGCATTTTTCCGGCGTTGCTCATCACGCTGCTGTTCATCCTGTGCATTTACATCCGCTGCACCATTTCTCCGGAACAGGGGCCTCCCGGGGAATCCTTTTCATGGCCTGAAAAACTCAAAGCCCTGCTGGGGCTGGGAGAAACCCTGGCCGTGTTTGCCCTGGTCATCATCGGGATTTTCGTGGGGTTGTTCACCCCGACGGAAGCGGCGGCTGTCGGGGCTTTCGGAGTGCTGCTGATCGCGCTGGTCCGGCGGCAGCTCACCTGGCAGGGGTTTGTGAATTCCGTTCTGGAGACGCTGCGCACCTCCTGCATGGTGATGATGCTGATTGTCGGGGCCGTGATCCTGAGCAAATTTCTGGCCGTGACAAGGATTCCGTTCGAGATCGCCGGATGGGTGGCCGGCCTGGACATTCCGGCGGTGCTGGTCATGAGCGTGATTCTGATCATCTATCTGATCGGCGGCTGCTTTATCGATGCCCTGGCCTTTGTCACCCTGACCGTGCCCATTTTCTATCCCGTGGTCCAGCACTTAGGATACGATCCCGTCTGGTTCGGAGTCATGATCGTGATGATCACTCAGATGGGGGTGATCACGCCGCCCATCGGCATCAATGTGTATGTGGTCTACGGCGTGGCCCAGACCGTTTTCAGACAGACCATTCCCCTGCAGACCATTTTCAAGGGCGTGGTGCCGTTTGTGGCCGCCCTGATCGCGGGGGTCATCATCCTGATCCTGTTTCCCCGGATCATTTTGTATCTGCCCAACCTGCTGTACTGACAGATACTGACAAGAGGGTTAAATACCGCATTTACGGCAGAACGGCCCGGTGCCGGTGAAAATCCGTCCGGGCCTTGACTGATTCCACCATGAAATGCAGCCGGTTTCTGACATTGGCCTCGGAAGTGCCGGCATCAAAATCCAGATACAGCAGGTTCATGTCCGGATACAGGGATTTGATGCGTTTTTCCACCCCTTTGGACACGATGTGGTTGGCAATGCAGCCGAAGGGCTGGACACTGACCACATGATTCACCCCGTCTTCGGCCAGGCAGGCGATCTCTCCGGGAATGAGCCATCCTTCCCCGAACTGGTTCACCAGAGACAGGATTTTTCCGGCCTTGTCCGCGACCTTGCGGATGTCATGAAACGGGGTGTAAAACCGGAAATGCCTGAACCGGTCATTGATTTTTCTGTGAAACGTATTCAAAAACGTTTCAATGAACCACCCCAGGATATCGGTGAGTTTCCGGTGCCGGATATGGGCACGGATGTTTTCCCGGTAATTGACAAAATCCTGAATAAAATAATCCAGTATCGGCGGAATGACCGGCTCCACCCGGTTTTCCATGAGAAATTCGGCCAGAAACTGATTGCCGAATGCATTGTATTTGATATAGATCTCTCCCACAATCCCGATTTTACCCGCGATCCGATCATGAACCTCTACCCGGTTGAACTCCGTGATCGCCGCATCCAGCAACGAAAAAAACCGGCCATAGTCTCTGGTGAGGATACAGGGGTGGGCCGCAGCAATATATTTTTGCCGCAGACGGTTGCCGGTGCCCGCACACACCTCTCTCACCGCGGTGGCATAATACATTTTGGCGATGCAGTCCGCATACATGGTGGTGACGAACAGCAGCTTGAGCAACCTGAGCCAGTTGATGTCAAACCCGGGCTGATGGGTCAGCCCCTGGGCGCTGGTCACGGAAATGACCGGTATCTGATCATATCCCGCCGCCACCAGGGCTTTGCGGATCAGGGCCAGGTAATTGGAGGCCCGGCACTGCCCCCCGGTCTGGGTGATGCCCACGGCAATTCTTTCAGGATCGTACTGCCCGGATTTCAACGCCTTGATGATATCCCCGGTCACCAGCACCGCCGGATAACAGATGTCGTTGCCCGCATACCGCAGACCGGTTTCCACGGACATCCGGTCCGGCGGGGGCAGGATCTCGACGTCATACCCGGCGGTCTGAAAGACCGGCGTCAGGTATCCGGAATAATTGTCCGCAAAAAAAGGGGCAATGATCTTTCGTTTCCGGTCTTTTTTCTCGAAATCAGGCGTGGTCTTCCGTGCCCCATGTCTGGCGCCCCTTCGGCTTTCCCGGTCCTGCCGCATCAGGGATTCCACCATGGAGCGGATCCGCAGTCTCACCGATCCGGTGCTGGAGATATCGTCCACTTTCACCAGGGTCAGGTTTTTCCCTCCCGCCTCCAGAATCTGCCGGTTCTCCTCCAGGGCCACGGCATCCGGGCCGCACCCGAAGGAATTGAGCTGAACCAGCTGGATATGGTCCGGCTGCCGGGCCACCCAGGACGCGGCATGATACAGCCGGTTGGGATAGGCCCACTGGGTCAGCACCTGCATGGCGTCAAAATCGCTGTCCCCGGTGTCCGGCACGGCGTCTTCCGTGATGAAATCCACCCCGAATCCGGTCAGAATCCGGGGGATTTTCTGATTGATCAGGGGATCGATGTGATAGGGCCGGCCGCACAGCACCACCAGCAGACGTTGATCCTGTTTTGCCCGGCATACCAGCTGAACCCCTTTTTCCCGAATCGTTTTTTTGTACGCCTGCTGCGCGGCCAGTCCTTTTTTTACCGCGGCCCGGACCCGGGCCCCATCCACCCCCAAAGGCTTCAAATACGCCACACAGGCCTTTGCCAGCAATGCCTCGTCTTTGAACGTGATCACCGGTTTGTCCAGGGGAATGCCTTTCCGGGTCCGGTGGTCCAGACTGCTGTCGATCACATCGGTGTAACTGCTGACAATGGGACAGTTAAACGTGTTGACCACTTTCTGGAACTCATCGTGTTCATATATGACCAGGGGGTAAAATATCCGGTCCACGCCTTTGTGCACCAGGTCCAGGACATGGGCGTTGGCCAGCTTGGCCGGAAAACAGATATTGTCGGACATGATGCTGCCTTTCGCGGTATCGCTCATGGCCATGGTGGAAGGGCCCGACAAAACGATATTGATGCCGCAGTGCACGAAAAAGGCGTGCCAGAAGGCAAAATTCTCATAAAAGTTCAAACATCGTGGAATCCCCACGGTCCATTTCGGATTGGTTTGGGGAGACAGGTTCCGGTCCAACAGGAGCCGGTACTTGAAATCGGCAAAATCAAACCCTTTCTCAGCCTTGTGTTGCCCTTTGGCCCCGAATATCTTTTCACACCGGTTGCCCGAATAAAAAGATTGGCCGTTCAAAAACATGAACCGTGTCACGGAACAGGCGTTTTCGCATCCGTGGCACACAATCTGGCGGGTGTTGAAATCTGCGATGGATTCCAGGTGATGAATGGCTGCAAACGCTGTCAGGGGTTGATCCTTTTCCGTTTCAGCGGATTGCTTCGCTGCCAGGGCCGCACCGAACGCCCCCATCATTTCCGGCATGTCGGAACGGGTGACACGGACCTCCGCCAGGTTTTCCAGGGCCCGGACAATGGAGGGGTTCCGGCACGCCCCGCCCTGGAGCACGATCCGGGGTCCCATCTCGGTCATGTCCGTGAGCTTGAGCACCTTGAACAGGCAGTTTTTCACCACCGCATAGGAAAGTCCGGCACTGATGTCCGCAACCGTTGCGTTTTCCCGCAACGCCTGTTTGACCCGGGAATTCATGAACACGGTGCACCGGGTGCCCAGATCACAGGGAGACGCCGCTTCCATGGCCAGTTCAGCGAACCGGTTGACCCGGTACCCTAAAGATCCGGCAAAGGTTTCAATGAAGGACCCACACCCGGACGAACAGGCCTCGTTGAGTTCGATGCGGCAGATGGCACCGTTCTGGATAAACATGGCTTTCATGTCCTGGCCCCCGATGTCCAGGATGAACGACACCTCCGGGTCCATGTGCTTTGCCGCCTCAAAATGGGCAATGGTTTCCACCAGTCCCATGTCCATGCCGAACGCTGTTCGGATCAGGTCTTCCCCATACCCGGTCACTGCGGTTTTTGCGATGGTCAGCCGGGGATGATGGGTTTGAATTTCATCGCGCAGAGCACTCAACCCCTGAACCACGGCCCGGATGGGGTTGCCCTCATTGTTGCGGTACCAGGAAAACAACACCTGATTTTCTGAGCCTAAAGCGATGATCTTTGTGGTGGTGGAGCCGGAATCCACACCCAGAAAACAGGCTGTTCCTGAATAATCAGACAGGGCTGTTCGAGGAATCGTTGTCTGCCGGAGATGCCGTTCCCATCCGTCCCGGTCTTTTTTTGTGGAGAACAGGGATGGCAGGCGGTTGTTCCGGACCCGGGGCCGGGACTGTTTTCGGGCCATCTCTTCCAGCAGGTCCTGGACCGGCCACACGGTATCATGATCTTTGCTGACCATGGCGGCCCCGATGGCCGGCAGCAGGGCCGGCTCATCCGGTGTCACCAGATCGGCGGCCGACAGATCCAGGGTCCTGAGAAACGCATTGACCAGTTCCGGCAGAAACGCGAACACCCCGCCGCACAGCAGCAGTTTCGGCCGGATGTCACACCCCCTGGACAACGTGTTCAGGCACTGGATGGCCACGGCATGGAACACGGACGCCGCGATATCCGGGACCGGCACATTCCGGCTCAGCAGATTCTGCACATCGGTTTTGGCAAACACCCCGCACCGGGAGGCAATGGGATACACCCCGGTATGCCGGCGGGCCAGGTCATTGAGATCCCCGGGGGTACAGTTCAAAAGGGCCGCCAGCTGATCAATGAACGCGCCGGTGCCCCCGGCGCAGCTGCCGTTCATGCGGATGTCCGGAGGACGGTCGGGCGACAGAAAGATCAGTTTGGAATCTTCTCCCCCGATATCCACCACGGTCCGGACTTGCGGATACCTGTGACGGACCACTTCATGGGTGGCGATCACCTCCTGGACAAACGGCAGGTCCAGTTCCTGGGACAGGCCCATGCCGGCGGACCCGGTCAGGGACAGATGCAGGAGACCGTCTCCCGGGTCCGCCAGCACCTGGGAAAAAAAACCGGCCACCGTGTCCATGATCCGGGCATAATGCCTTTGGTACCGGGAAAAAACCAACCGGCCCTCACCATCCGCCAACACCAGTTTTGCCGTTGTGGAACCGATATCCAGGCCGGCATGATAAATTTTATTCTGTCCCATGACACCATCTCTCGGCGCGTAATTCTCTGAACTATTTTTAGTCCTATTTCACCGCGGATGCAAGGGGGGAAGTGTTTTCTTTAGCACTGGTACCCCGGGAACCGGGATGAAACCGCTGCAGGGCCAGGGCGATCATCAGCAGGACAAACCCGGCTGCCTCGGTCCAGTAGGAGGTCCACAGGAGTCCTATGGCCGCCAGCCAGAACAGGACGGTTTCCAGAACCGTGGCCGGCCGGAGACAGAACCGTTCCAGGGCCGATGCAAACGCCACCAACCCCAGGGTGGTGGTGATCATGGTCAGGATCACCTCCCAGTGCAGCAGCTCATACTGGTCCCCCATTCCCAGAAGGGGCCGGTATGCCATGACCAGGGGGATAATATAAAGTCCTTTGGCCAGTTTCCAGGAAGCGAACGCGGTACGCATGGGATTGGCCCGGGCAATGCCGGCCCCGGCAAAACTGGCCAGGCTCACCGGCGGAGTGACATTGGAGTCCTGGGAATACCAGAACACGATCATGTGGGCCACCAGCACCGGCACTCCCATGTCCATGAGGGCCGGACCGGCCAGCGTCGCCAGGACAATATAACTGGCCGTGACCGGCAGCCCCATGCCCAGTACCAGGGATGCGCCGGCAATGAGCAGAATGGCCACGGTCTTGATGCCGAAACTCAGGTCCATCACCAGGCTGGAAAATTTCAGCCCCATGCCTGTGAGGCTGACCATGCCGACGATGATGCCGGCGGCCGCACAGGCCACCGAGACCATGACCGCGTTTTTGGCCCCGTTTTCCAGGGCTTTGAGTAAAAGCCCGCCCTCTTTGGCCGCAAACCCCTGCAGGGAAACGCGGTTCTCGTTTGCGATCCCCCACCGGATGAAATTCACCAGAATACTGATGGACAAGGTGCTGACAACCGCGATGAACCCGGCCATCATGGGAGAGTAGTTGGACACCAGCACATAGATCAGGATCAGCACCGGGATGATGAAATGCAGGCCGTTTTTGAGTACCTGAAAAATCCTGGGCAGGCTCTCTTTCGGCTGCCCCTTCAAACCGAATTTTTTTGCTTCGTAATGCACGAACACCAGCACGGTGAGATAATACATGACCGCCGGCACCAGGGCCACCTTGATGATGGTCAGATAGCTGGTGTTGGTGAATTCCGCCATCAGAAACGCCCCGGCCCCCATGATGGGCGGCATGAGCTGGCCGCCTGTGGACGCGGCCGCTTCGATGGCCCCGGCCATATGGGGCCGGTACCCCACCTTTTTCATCATGGGAATGGTAAATGATCCGGTGGCGGCCACATTACCCACCGCCGACCCGGACACCGACCCCATGAATCCGGACGCCACCACCGATGCCTTGGCAGGTCCGCCTGAAAACCGCCCGGTCAGGGCATAGGCCATATCAATGAAAAAAGCCCCCCCGCCCGTGGTTTCCAGAATCGCTCCGAACAGCACGAACACGAACACAAACGTGGCGGCCACGCCGATGGGCAGGCCGAAAATCCCTTCGGTGGTCAGCCACAGGGTGGTGGCGATCCGTTCGATACTGTACCCCTTGTGAATGATCAGCTCGGGCATGTAGGGGCCGTACATGGCATAGACAATGCTCACCGCGCAGATGCCGGTCATGAAGACCCCGATCACCCGGCGGCAGGCCTCCAGCACCAGCAGCACCCCGATGATGCTCACCACCCGGTCCTGCATCACCCAGTCCCCCTGGCGGTCGAAAATGTCCGTAAGATTGCTGGTGATATAAAAGGTGCAATAAACCGACAGTCCCACCAGAAGCCAGTCCAGCAGGAGCCAGATGGACAGTCTGTTCTTTTTCGCCCCGGGAAAGGGTGGTTTGATCAGAAACACCAGGGTGAGAATCGCCCCCAGATGGATGGAACGCTGGACCAGGGCGGTCAGGGCCACCACCCCGGCGGTATACAGCTGGTACAGGCTCAGGCCAACGGCTATCACCATCACCACCCGGGCCGTGACGGTCACCAGGGCCTGGTTTTGATCTGAAGAGACCCTTTTTCGGGATGAATTCGTCTTTTTCAGAGACATGCCGGTGTCAGTCATCGATTATCCTTTTCAGATTATGTGAAGTCAGGCCATGACCCGGTCCGGCCGGGTCCGCAAAGACAAGGCAGCATCTGATACAGCGTCGCGGGATGGCCGGAAAACCGGACCCGCCGGTGGGGAAACCGTTCCGACAGGTTGAACCGCCGGTTCCGCCAGATCAGGGTGTGGGCCACGGCCGGACTGCCTACCCGCAACACAAACGGGCCCACCGGATGGTGCATGTCCACAATGGCTTCATGGGCTCCCTTCCGCACCATCCGGCCCACCCCGGGCAATTTTCCCATGCCGGCACCAAATTTTTCATACCGCTCCTCTTCAATGAAAATCGTGCCCGAGCCGTCCACACTGTGGACCTCCCAAATGGGGGTATTTTCCACGGAATGGTAATAATGCAGGGTGAACCTTTCCTTTGATGTCATCGGCAGCACCAGAACCGGCGTGTTCTCTTCCGCCAGGATGACATGCAGGGCCACCCCCGCCGGAAGCAGCCGGGTCACTCCGGCCAGCAGTAAAACCAGGCCGGACAGACAGATGACAAAAACGATTACCGGCCTGGTCATGGGTTTCATTCCGGTTTATCCCCGGTATCAGGGTTTCAGTTTTTCAGGAATGGTGAATCCCTGTTCCTCCAGATATTTGATGGTACCCGGGTGCAGCGGGATCGGGGAATAATTGACCGTATTCTCAGGCACGGTGTAGGCAGCGGTGGGATGGATTTTTTTCAGATAGTCGTTGTGCTCAAACAGGGCTTTGGTCAATTCATACACCAGATCGGTGTCCAGGGATGCCTGGCAGACAATCACGTTCCACACGCCGATGGTGGGAACATTCTCATCCACGCCCCGGTAAACCCCGCCGGAAAGGTCCACCCCGGCATAGGTGGGCTCGGCCGCCAGAATCTTCCGGGTCTGTTCTTCAGTGAACGGCAGGATGGTGATCTCATGGGTGGTGGCCAGATCCAGAATCGAGCTGGTACCGGGCCCCACACACCAGACCCCTACATCAATGGTGCCGTCTCTCAGGGCATTGGCGCTTTCCGTGAACGACAGCCGGCTGTCCTTGTAGGAATCCAAAGGGATATCCAGGGCTTTGAGCACCGCTTCCGCCATGAAGTTGGTCCCGCTGCCCGGGCTGCCCGTACTGATGTTCCGCCCCTTGACCTGCTCGATATTGGTGATGCCGCTGTCTTTGAGGGCCACCACCTGGAGCAGGTTGGGATACATGGTGGCCAGGGAAAGGACATCCTGTTTTTTATCCTGGAATGCATCGGTGCCGTTGTAGGCGGCCATGGCCACATCGCCCATGACCAGGCCGATAACGGTTTCTCCCTTGTGGGCCAGTTTGATGTTCTCGACACTGGCACCGGTGACTTCCGCCACCGCCTTGACCCCGTCCACATGCTTGGACCAGATTTCAGCCATACCGCCGCCGTAAGGATAATAGATCCCCCCGGTACCGCCGGTGCCGATCCCCAGAAACGTTGTCTTGGCCCCAGCCGTTCCGGCAAACATCAGGATGACGGATAACATGACAAACCAAATCGATATTTTCTTCATCAGGCATATCTCCTTGTAAGAATCAGGTGTTATTTGCGTAAAAATTGCAGACACTATCCCATGAAAAGCGATATGGTGTTAGTCCATAGGCAGCACCTCCTTGATTTAGAAATTGACGATTTTTTTGAACTGCTGACTCTGGCTATAGCACAATACCCGTTACCGTGCCAACATCAAATTTCACTTCGACACAGTGGGCCGCCCTGGAAAAAACCGGTGTCAGTCCGAAGGCGGTATCGCAAATCGCGGCAGATAAATCCTGAAAACAATATCCTGTCTCTTGCAATTCTGACGGTTTTTACATAGATTAATAACAAAAAATGAGACTTTCTTATGCCTGACACTAGACAAAAACCCATACTGGTCACCGGTGCCACCGGATATGTGGCCGGCCGGCTGATTCCGCTGCTGTTGTCCGCCGGATACCGGGTCCGGGCCATGGGGCGGTCCATTGAAAAAATGGCGGCCCGGCCCTGGGGAACAGACCCCGGCATCGAACTGGTCATCGGCGATATCATGGACCCCGCTTCTCTGAACCAGGCGGTTGCCGGGTGCGGGACCATCTATTATCTGGTGCACTCCATGATTTCCAGAAAAGCAGGCTACCGGGATGCGGACAAGACCGGGGCCGCCAACATGGTGAAGGCCGCCGCCCAGGGGGCCGATCACATCATCTACCTGGGCGGCCTGGGGGATATTCATCATCCGAATATCAGCCGGCACCTGATATCCAGAAACGAGGTGGGGCAGATCCTGCAAAGCGGCCCGGTGCCCGCCACCGTGCTCCGGGCCGCCATGATCCTGGGATCGGGCAGCGCCAGCTTCGAGATCCTGCGGTACCTGGCGGAACGGCTGCCCGTGATGATCACCCCGAAATGGGTCAGCATGCCCACCCAGCCCATTGCCGTCACCAATGTGCTGGGGTATCTGAAAGGGTGTCTGGAACACCCGGAAACCCGGGGAGAAACCTTTGACATCGGCGGCCCGGAAATCGTGTCTTACCGGGATCTGTTCGCCATTTTCGCCAGAAAGGCCGGGTTACCCGTGCCGGTGATGATCCCGGTGCCGGTGCTCACCCCCCGGCTGTCCTCGCTGTGGATCCATCTGGTGACCCCGGTGCCGGCCGCCATTGCCAGGCCTCTGGCCGAAGGGTTGAGCCTGCCCACGGTGTGCACGGAGCACCGCATCCGGGAGATCATTCCCCAGGACCTGCTCTTCTGCGGCCAGGCCATTGAACGGGCCCTGGACAGGATCCGGCAGGAACAGGTGGACACCTGCTGGACCGATGCCGGAGACCTGCTCTATCCGGAATGGACCCATTGCGGGGATTCCGGTTATTCCGGCGGCACCATCCTCAAGTGCGGGTACCGGGCCACGGTTCAAGGAACGGCTTCGGACCTGTGGCCGGCCGTGGAACAGGTGGGCGGTGAGACCGGGTATTACGGGGCGGATCTGCTGTGGAAACTCAGGGGCATGATGGATGTGTTTTCCGGCGGCGTGGGACTCCAGCGGGGCCGGCGGTCCCGGCACTCCCTGCGGGTGGGGGATGCCCTGGATTTCTGGCGGGTTCTGGAGATGGACAAGCCCCACCGGCTCCTGCTGGTGGCGGAGATGAAGCTGCCGGGCCAGGCGTTGCTGGAGATCCGGATCTTCCCGGCCGGGCCGGACCGGTGCGACCTCACGCTTTTGTCCCGGTTTCTGCCCAGAGGAATATGGGGCATGGCCTACTGGTATGCCCTGTACCCGTTTCACCAGTATGTGTTTTCCCGGATGCTGGCCGGTATGGCAAAGGCGGCCGGAAAACGGTTGCTGACCCCGCCCCGGCGGTTCACTCCCAAAATCACCCATGCCTGCTCTCTGCCCGGAGAGTAAGACCTGCTCAAGTGATCCGGTTTCAAAAGAAAGTGGCAATTCTGAGGCAAACTTGGTAAAATACCGGTCGCTGAAATCAGGAACCGAATTTTTGCATATATCTAGACATGGGAGCTGATATGACCGACACGGAGCCGACCGACCACAAACTGACACTGAGAAGCCTGAAACAATCGGATTACCCGGACATCAAGCGCATCATGGACCTGGTGTACGCCGGCATGGGCGGGGCCTGGACCCCGGAAGAATTCGCCGTGCTCATCGATCAGTTCCCCGAGGGCCAGATCTGCATCGAGGACAAAGGCAAAGTCATTGCCGCGGCCCTGGCCATCATCGTCAATGCCGAAGAGTTTGAAAAACGGCGGCACACCTATGAAGACGTGGTGACCGGCGGTGAGATGTCCAGCCATGATCCGGAGGGTGATGCCCTGTACGGGGTGGACATCTTTGTGGACCCGGAATACCGGGGGCTGCGTCTGGGACGGCGGCTGTACGATGCCAGAAAAGAGCTGTGCGAAACCCTGAATCTGAAAAGCATCATTTTCGGAGGCCGGATTCCCGGATACGGCAAATACGCCCGCGAACTGACCCCGGCCCAGTATATCCAGAAGGTAAAAGCCACCGAAATCTATGACCCGGTCCTCACCTTTCAGCTGTCCAATGATTTTCACATCAAGAAAATCCTGAAAAACTACATTCCCGAAGACACCCAGTCCGATGCCTACGGCGTGCTCATGGAATGGAACAACATCTATTATGAAAAAAAACAGGTACTGTTCGGGGGCCGCAAGGCCTATCCCCGAATCGGTGTGGTCCAGTGGCAGATGCGGCCTTTCAGCAACCTGGAGGAGTTCATGCACCAGGTGGATTTTTTCGTGGATGCCATGGCCGGGTACAACTCGGACCTGATCGTGTTTCCGGAACTGCTCAACGCGCCGCTGCTCAAGAACTTCAACCAGGAAAACCCGGCCGAGGCCATGCGGTCCCTGTCCGAATACACCGAAGACATCCGGGCCGCGTTCGTGAACCTGGCCATCACTTACAACATCAACATCGTCACCGGGAGCCTGCCCCAGCTCAGGGACGGCGATCTGTACAACGTGTCGTTTCTGTGCCGCAGGGACGGGACCTGGGATTCCCAGGACAAGCTGCACATCACCCCGGACGAGGCCCAGTACTGGGGGTTCAAAGGGGGGCATTCCCTGAAGGTGTTCCAGACCGACATCGGCAAAATCGGTATCCTGGTGTGCTATGACGTGGAGTTTCCCGAACTGTCCCGGTACCTGGCGGAAAAAGGCATGACCCTTTTATGCGTGCCCTACTGGACCGACACCAAGAACGCCTATCTGCGGGTGCGGCGGTGCGCCCAGGCCCGGGCCATTGAAAACGAATGCTACGTGGCCATCTCCGGCAGCGTGGGCAACCTGCCCAAGGTGGAGAACATGGACATCCAGTATGCCCAGTCCGCCGTTTTTACCCCGTCCGATTTCGCTTTTCCCCACGATGCCATTGCCGCCGAAGCCACACCCAACACTGAGATGACCCTGATGGTGGACCTGGACCGGGACCTGCTCAAGGAGCTGCGCCAGATCGGCAGCGTTAGAAACCTGAAAAGCCGGCGCAGCGAACTGTATGAAGTGCTGTGGAAACCGGATCTGGACCCGGACCTGGGTAACCGGTAAGATCTTCAAGGAAAAAGCATACAGCAGGCCGGCGGAACAATCCAATGCGCCGCCGGCCTGTGTTTCAATGAATTACTTTCTAAAAATTCTCGAACTCGTCTTCATCAAACGGAATCACCTGATCCGGTTTGACCTCTTTTGCGGTTTTGCCGGCCCGCTTTTGTTTCCTTTCAGCCGGAACCGGTCCGGCAGAAGGGGGCGCCAGGGCCTTTGCGGACCGTCTGACTGAAGGGCCGGCCGCTTCACCGTCCATGTGACGACGGACCGACCCCTTTTTGCCCGTCACCATCATGACCAGGTCTTCCACATACTCTTTGAGCTGCTGGGCCTGGGCGCTCATCTCTTCGGCGGCGGAAGCCGATTCTTCGGCATTGGCCGCATTCTGCTGCACCACCTTGTCCATTTCCGAGATGGCGATATTGACCTGGTCGATACCGTGGGACTGCTCCCGGGAGGCCTGGGAAATTTCGGCGACCAGGGTCGCCACCTTGGCCGTACTTTCCGTCACCTTGCTGAAGGCGTCACTGGTGGTGGAGACCAGACTGGACCCGTTATCCACTTTTTTGACGGTTCCTTCGATGAGTTTGGCCGTATCTTTGGCCGCACTGGCGGCCCGCATGGCCAGGGTTCTCACCTCATCGGCCACCACGGCGAACCCGGCACCGGCTTCCCCGGCCCGGGCCGCTTCCACAGCCGCGTTCAAGGCCAGCAGATTGGTCTGAAACGCGATCTCGTCAATGGTTTTAATGATTTTCGATGTCTCTTCACTGGCTTTGGAAATATCCGCCATGGACTGTGTCAGCTGCTGCATGGACTCATTGGCGGCCATGACCACCTGATTGGCATCCTTCATCAGCCCGTCCGCGTTGCCGGCGTTTTCCGCGTTCTGTTTGGTCATGGAGGCCATCTCCTCGATGGATGACGAGGTTTCCTCGATGGACGCGGCCTGTTCAGACGCCCCTTCGGCCATGGACTGGCTGGAAGAAGACACCTGGCCGGAAGCCGACGCCACCTGTTCCGCGCCTTCGCTCATGCCGCGGGTGATCCGGGTAAGGGACCGGTTGATTCCCCGGGAGATGAAAAACCCCAGAACCAGTGCAAGGAGCACGCCCGCAACCGCGGCGATGACGGACATCAGTCTGATCCGGTTGGCCTGGTCACCGGCAAGACTCACTTCCCGGACCGCGGCTGCCTGATTGAGGGCCACCAGTTCATCCAGCAGAACAATGGCTTCTCTCATGGCATCGGTCAAAGGCCCCAGCATCAATGCCTTGGCCTGGTCAGACAAAGAAATTCCCTGATCGACGATCTGAATCATCTGGTTGAAATAATGAAACACCTCATCGATGGCCGGCAGCATCTCTTTTTGATAAATGGGCCGCATCTCCAGGATTTCCCCCTGTGAATACGCGGTCTTGATCTTTTTCAACGCCTCATGGAACCGCCGGTGCGGTTCCTCAATGGCCTGGACCGCATCCCTGAGGGCCGGGTTGTCCGTTTTGAACTCATCGAGCCAATGGCCCATACGGCATGCGGCATGGTCTTCACCACCGTCAAACATGTGGTTCAGGCCCATCAGGCTCAACACCTGCTGTACCAGCCGGTAATGGTCCTTGGCAAAAGCTTCGATCTGCCGCCCCACAAGCATGGGGTCCTGCATTCCCAGTTCATCGAACCGCTTTTTGATATCCAGATATTCATTGTTCTGTTCCCGCCAGGCATCCCAGGCCTTTTCAAACCGCTGCCAGACCTCTGCCTCTTTTCCGGTTTTCGGAAGCGACCCATATGTTTCAAACGCCTTTCCATACACCTGCCTGATGTCGGTAATGTTCTGATACTGGCGCTGTCTGACATCGTCGGCCAGTCCGGAAACCGCCAGGGTCCGCAAAGTTCCACGGATACGCTCCGCCTGCCCCTTGATCACCAGAAGGCTGTCCACGCCGGGCAGCCGGACCGTGCCGATCTCCTGAACGGATTGCTGCCCCTTACCGGCCCCGTAAAACCCAATGATACCCAGAATCAAAGTGATCAGTGCCACCGCGGAAAATCCCAGCATCATTTTGGTTCCCAGTTTCATCTGCTTCAACATAAACACACTCCTTGACTTTCTGTAACCCTGAATCTCAGTTTATCAAGCGGATTTCTCAATGGCCGTGATTTCGTCCGGGGACAGAACCCGGTCGATATTGAGTAGAATTTTCACCCCGCCGTCCCGCTTGGCCATGCCCAGGATATAGTCATGTTTCAACTGGGTCCCGAATTTGGGAGTGTCCTCGATTTCATCTTCCCGGATGTTGAGCACTTCAGACACCGCATCCACCACAATGCCGATGAGCAGGGTGGAGGTATCGGAATCGATCTCCACCACAATGATGCAGGTTCTTTCATTATAGGGAATGGGCTCCATTTCAAACTTGGTCCGCAGATCCAGCACGGGAATCACCTTTCCCCGCAGATTGATCACCCCCTTGACAAAGGCCGGAGTCCGGGGGACCGATGTGATGGGCATCATCCCGATGATCTCCTTGACCTTGAGAATCCCGATACCATATTCCTCGTTTTCCAGTGAAAAAGTCAGGTACTTGCCGGTTTTCACGGCTGACGCCTGAATGGCCTGATCCATGGTTTTTGTCTCCTGAGACATTGATTTCTCCTTCTTAATTTCGTCATAACGGTTTCCGATATCACACATATGTACTGTATCGACACATCAGAGTCAAAGATTAAATGCCCGGATCAATTTTTTACATTTTCCGTTTACTTTGCATGAATTTTTTGACAACCGGAAAAATTTATAGTATCAGATCCTGAATATCTTGATGTTCAGGATCTGATACATCGGGAAAATCCTTTTCAGGATTGCTTTTCACAAGCCTGCACACAAGGGAAAAATAAGATGAATTTAATATCCGGACAGATTGCCTGCCCTCAAAAAAAGGAGACAACGGAAAAAGAATGTCCGGCAGGCGTGTGTGACTGTCCTGTGTACCAGGATTATCTCTTGCTGAAAAAAGCCTATCAGCGGTTGAAACGGTTTGCCATCAAAGATGAACTCACCGGATACTACAATTATTCATTTCTGATGGCAACGCTTGACAACGAGATGGAGCGGACCCGGCGCTCCGGTCTTCCCTGCTGCATTGTCCTGGCTGATATCGATCATTTCAAGACCATCAACGACGAGTTTGGACACGAATCGGGAAATCTGGCCCTGCAAGCGGTCACCGGACTATGGAAACGAAATATCCGCCAGGTGGATTATGCCTGCCGGTACGGGGGTGAAGAATTTCTGTTCATCCTGCCCAATGAAAAACTGGCCAATGCGATCCACACAGCGGAACGGCTTCGAAAAAAACTGGCGCAACACCCGCTGCAACTGAAAAAACAACGGGTCCGGCTCACTGCCAGCTTCGGCGTTTGTGAATACAACGGTCTGAGTCATCATTCCGCCGGGGATTTTATCGAAAAAGCGGATTCTTTTCTTTACCAGGCAAAAAATACCGGCCGGAACCGCACCTGTCCGGAAATCCCGCCCCCCCCGCCCGAATCCCGGCCGCTTTCCCTGGATGAACGAATGGCCTTGTACAAATAGCCGGCCCTGGCCGTCACAGGCCCCTTCTCAGAACCCATTAAACGGAAGCCCCCCCATTTTCCGCCGCAGACGTGTTTTTGTCCTCGTACATGGCCTGATCGGCCCGGTGAAGCAGGGAGGCGGCGGATTCTCCGGGAGATGCCATGGCCATGCCCGCGCTGATGGAAACCTTGATGTCCATCTGACGGGCATGGGAAACAAATTTGATCCTGGAGATAAGGGATTTGAACCGCTGGATGCGTTCCCGCACCTTGTCCGGCCTCAATCCGTTCACCAGCACCACGAACTCATCCCCCCCGTACCGGGCCACGAAATCGGACTGTCTGAAGTTTTTCTTCAAACTGTCGGCCACCACCTGGAGCACCCTGTCTCCGGCAACATGTCCAAACGAATCGTTGATCCATTTAAAAGCATTGATGTCAAAAACGATCAATGCCATGGGATCAGTGTCATCGAGCATGGCCAGTTCCCGCTCGATCTTCTGATCAAATGATTTTCGGTTGTTCACCCCGGTCAGGGCATCAAAAAGGGCCTGTTTCCGGTATACCTGGGCTTTGCTGGAAAATTTTTCAGCCATGGCCTCCACCACGGAAATCTTTTTTTTCAGTTTTTTGATGGTGTCGTTGGCTTTTTCCAGTTGTTTTTTCTCACTTTCCTTTTTTTGCTCGACAATTTCACGGATCGTTTTCAGCCGGCTGATGACCGCGGTTTTGAGTTCATTGAAATTTTTCTTCAAGGCAAATGCCTCGGAAATCGCCCCCATTTCCCTGCCGATGCTGTTTTCAAAGGACTGAAACCGTTTTTCCTTGTCTTCGGCATTGAATTCCGTTGAAATGACCGATTCCAGCTGGGAAACCTGGGTCAGCAGATCCTGAAACCCGGCATTCACGGATGAAAAATCAAGCAGTATTTTCTGTTTCAAGGCCTGGCTGTACTCCAGAAACGCTGTTACCTGACCATCGATTTCTTCGTCCGGCACATGGGGATCCAGATCGATTCGGATGGAACGGGCCTTTTGTTCGAGGGTCCCTTCAACAGGATAGAAATTTTCCAGAAAAAAATCGGTGACGCGCCGAAGCATGCGGACCATTTCCGTGACCCGTTGGCGGAGCCTGCTGTCAGCCCCCGGCTCTTTTCCCGCCGGATCACCGGGCGGTGCCGACAATTCCCTGGAAAAAATGCGATTGCGGAGCTGATTGATTTTTTTTCCGATATCATCACACTGATCCTCCGGGGCCTGCTGGAGCAGCGATTTGATCTCTTTTACGTCATCCGCAAAATCCGGAATGGTTTCAACCAGCAACCCATAAGTATGGATCACCCGGAGCAGACTTTGCTTTTCCTTTTCATGGTCGGAAACAAGTTTTATGATGTCTTCATTTTTTTCAGGTGCGGGGTGGTCGGTCTGCATATCGGTGTCCATCTGCAATCATTCTTAAATTTCAGATTATATCCGGGCCGGTTCGGACAAGTCAATAAAAATGGAGACGGATCAGACTTTTCATTGATTTTGTCCGATGAATTTTATAGATTCTGAGAATTATACCAGACAAAGAGAAAGACACGGGCCATGACACACCCCATCGACACATCCCAGGCAACCGCAACGCTGCTGGATTTTATCCGGCAGATGCCCAGTCTTTCGACAACCGCCACCAAGGTGCTGCAGGTGTGTAACACCCCTGCTCCGGCACCCAACGATCTCAACCGGGTGATCAGCCTGGATCCGGTTCTGGCCGGCAAAGTCCTGAAACTGATCAATTCCGCCTACTATGCCCGCAGAAACAAAATCACCTCTTTGACGCGGGCCATCATCATGCTGGGCATCAACACCATCAAAAACCTGGTCTTGAGTACCGCCATCGTCAACTGTGTAAAAAACAGCGCCTTCTCCCGAACCATTGACATGAATGCGTTCTGGTCCCATTCCATTCAGGTGGGGGTAACCGCCAGGCTGATTTCCAAAAAAATGGGAATTCTGGCCCAGGACCAGGAATTTTTCTTTCTGGCCGGGCTGATGCATGATCTGGGAAAAATCCCGGCAAGCAGTCAATTTTCCGATGTTTACGACCGGATTCTGAAGACCCATCACACAGAGTTTCATGAGATCTGCCAGGTGGAAAAACAACTGCTCGGCCTGACCCACTGCGATGTCGGCCGGATGATCGTGGAAAAATGGGACCTGGGAGATGAAATGGCAGCCGCCCTCACCCGGCACCATGATGTCAGACTTCATGCGGAAACCGGCGATCAGATCGGATGGATCATTGAAATGGCCGATATTTATGCGCACCTGACAGACCCGGCACAAAACATCCAGGCTTCTGAACCGCTGTTGACCCAACCGCCGCCGGAACTGGACCTGCTCAACCGGAAAACCGGTGTCTCTCCGGAAACCCTGATGGAATTCAATGATACCATTTCCATTGAAATGGAAAGTGCCAGGGCATTTTTGAACCTGTAGTATCAAGGCATCATTTCCGGCAACAACCGCCCATGCCCTGCCGGACACAACAAACTCATGAAAGAATCAAATGGAGCCATCAATGAAAATAAAATTCTGGGGGGTTCGCGGATCCATACCGTGCCCCGGACCCCATACGGTCAAATACGGCGGGAACACCGCCTGCATCGAAGTGAGACTTGAAAACCCGGACCGGTTGATCATTCTGGACGCCGGTTCAGGAATCCGGGAACTGGGAAATCATTTGGTGGCCCGGGGTGCCTGCAAAAACGGCCTCAAAGCCGATCTGTTTCTGACCCATACCCACTGGGACCACATCAATGGATTTCCCTTTTTTACGCCTTTATACATTCCCGGCACACAGGTCACGGTTCACGGCCCCATCGCCATGGAAAACGATTCCCTGGAAAAAATTGTCGGCGGGCAGCTGACCTATTACTATTTCCCGGTTCAGGAAACCGATCTTGCGGCAAAAATCGATTACCGGGAACTCAAGGAAGGGTCCTATGATTTCGGAGATGGGCTGACCCTGGAGGTCCAGTATCTGAACCATCCCCTTTTATGCCTGGGATACCGGTTCATGTTTCAGGACAGGATCCTTTGTACCGGATATGATACCGAGCCGTTCAGAAATGTTTTCTGCACTGATCCGGCCGATCCCGGCTATGATCCGGACATGGCAAGGGAAGGAGAACTGGCGGCCCGGCAGGAAAATGAAAGAATCCAGACATTTTTCAAAGATGCGGACCTGTTGATTCACGATGCCCAGTACACCCTTGAGGAATACCAGCCCGCCAAGATCGGATGGGGACACACGGCCATGGAAACCGCCATTGAAATCGGTTTGAAATCCCATGTCAAACGGCTGGCATTGTTTCACCATGAACCTGTCCGCACGGATCAGGCCCTGGATGAACTGGAAAGAACGGTTTTTCCCAAAACCCGCCGGCCGGACATGGATCTTTTTTTCGCCCGGGAGGGAATGGAAATTCATCTATAATGGGATCATGCCCAAAAAAAATGCTAAAGTTTTTCCATCAACATGTCGATGGCAGGGATAAGAGGCGTTTTCCTGAAATCATTCAGGGTTGAAGGGCCGATAATTTTGAGGTAATGCCATGGTTATATCGACATATCAGCTGAATACGGTATTAAGGGTCTATGGGAACCAGCTCCGCCAGGGCCGGATGTCTCCCCATACGAACACCGGCCAGTCAAGATCCCCGGATTCGGTGAACATCACGGCCGGAACCAGGCGGGAAGCGGTCATCGAAAAAGTGGTCTCAGGGATGATGGAACGAATCGCCGGCAGCGGCCCCCGGAATCCGGATGAAATCACGGCGTTCAACCGGTTGGAACAGGAGTTCGGGCAGCCGTTGATTCTGTCCGGAAAAAGCGGCACCCGGTTTCAATTCAAGGCGGTATCAGATAACGGCAACACCGCCTTTGACATTCCAGCGGAAACGTCAGACCACCTGGTCGCACGGTTGAACAGTTATCTGACAGACATTGTCAGTCAAAACATGATTGCCTAACCCATTGGAGCGTTTGCCATGAAAATCGACAGCAACTATACCAATTATGAGGTGGACACATCGTCCCAGCGGCCCCGGAACCTGCCCGCGGAACACACCGGCAGACCCGAAACCGCCCGGTCCACTGAAACGGACAAACCCTCCCCGGACACCGTGGTCAACCTGTCCCGGGCATCCAGGGAAGCACAGCTCATCAAGGAAACCATTGAAAACACCCAGGACATCCGCCAGGAAAAAGTGGATCAACTGAAACAGGCCATTCTGAACGGCACCTACCAGGTCGACCCCAAGGCGGTTGCCGGCAAAATGATCTCCCATTTTACCAATGGTTTTTTAATGCCGTGAATTTGAATTTTGCATTACCGCTGCACGGCCGTCTGAAGTGAAGATGTCCGTGACAGCAGCCGGGTTTTGTGAGAATAGTTGCCATCCGGTATCACCAGCTGAACCGCCAGCCGGGACGACAGGTCCATGACCAGCGGGCCCAGAAAATTGCCTGTCATCTTTTCCGGGGCTCCCTTCGGAATGGTCACCACCACATAGCACGAAATTTCCCTGAAAGACACCGCCGGATCGATCCATGAAATCGTTTTCAGATGCTGTTTGAAATCCGGATGATAATCGGGAACGAACTGGTTGGGATCGGTGATGACAAACGCCAGATCCGGATCATCCAGACTCTGGTACCAGAAAAACGGCGAATTTTCCCTGGTCTGGATCATGACGAACCGTTTGCTGTCGACAAACCCGGGCATGCCGTCCGGCATCCGGATCACCTGGGATGCATCCAGATGAATTTCTCCAAATCGTGTGGTTTCAATCTTCACGGTTTTTCCTTTTTTCCGGAAACAGATTCATAATACAGGTCACTGGCAATGGAAAGATCCGCCGCCATGATGCCGGTGGCGGCCAGATTTTCCTGACACACTTTTTCATAGACCTCCTGCCGGTGAATCGTGATGTCCGACGGCGCTTCGATGCCCAGTTTTACCTGATTTCCCCGGGTCTCCAGCACCGTGATGACAATGTCATCGCCAATGGCAATTTTTTCTCCCGACTTCCGTGTCAGAATCAGCATGGTTTTTGGTTGCCCTTGTTATTTCAGGTAATCCAGAAGGCTCATGGACATCACCTTGCTGGAGGAAGACAGGGCCGCCTGATACGACAGCTGCATCTGTTCCAGGCGGGTGATGGCCTCGATGATATCCGCATCTTCCACCGCGGACAGCTTTTCCGTCTCATTAATCTTCATTTCCTGAAAGATGACGGATTTCATGTCCAGCCGGGTCATCCGGCTTCCCACTGCGGAGATCTCGCTGTTCAAATGATTGAAATCGACATCCAGGGCGGTGATGGCATTGTTGATCCCCTCCAGGGCTACTGTTTCATCTGTTGTTTCAAGCGCGGTCTTGAAATCCGCCAGAGTGTCAAATATCTGACTGAAAATCCGTCCCCCGTCGCCCCCGATCTCCGTCATGCCGCCGGTGCCGACCTTGATGGAAAACGGCTGGTCGTCGCCCTGATAGACAATTTTTTCAACGGGGTCACCGGATTCATCCACAACGGGGGCACCGAATTCATCAGTTACCGTTTCCACTGCAAATGACGGAATATCGGTGTCGTTGCCCGAAAAAATATACCGGTCCTCCACCCGGGTGTTGGCCAGTGCCATCATCTGCTCGGTGATGTGCTGAACCATGACGGCGGCATCCTTTCTGTTTTCGGGGTTGATGGATGCGTTTGCCATCTGAAGGGCCAGTGTCTTGGATTCTGAAACCAGGTCCTGGGCCTGGGTCAATGCATTTTCAGACGTTGTGAGCCAGCTGTTGCCCAGGGAGATACTCCGGTCCATCTGTTTCAACCCGTTAAGGGTGGATTTGATGCCCGCGGCCCGGATCATGCCCATGGGATCATCGGACAGGGTGTTGAGCCGCTTTCCGGTGATGACCGTTTCCGAAGCGCTGTTCAAATCCCTGGTAATATCCGCCAGGCTGTTTCGAATGAAACTGTACATCATCGAGGTGGCAACCCGCATATGAAATCTCCTTTGTTCTTCCGTCCAGTCCCGCCGTTATTTCACACGAAGCAGGGTATCCAGCATTTCATCGGCAGTGGTGATCAATTTTGCCGCCGCCGAATACGCGGCCTGAAACGTCATCAGCGACACCATTTCCTCATCCAGGGACACCCCGGAAATACTTTCCCGGATCTTTGTCAGCTGGACATGGATCGCCTCGGTGTTCTGCTTTTCCATGGCAATGCCGGACCCGGTGATACCGATTCCCCCCAAAAGAGTGTGAAAATAATTTTCCGTGGTGGTGGTGAGCCTGCCGGTGTTTCCCAAATCACTTCCAATGCTCATGGGCACATATTGCAGATCGGCAACGGCGATGGCATTGCGGTTATCCCCTCTGGCATGGTCGCCCTCATCACCAATGGTCCCGGCAGCGATATAAGGTCCCCCGTTTTTGACAAGGTCCGACACCGCCATGGTATCCGCGGCATCCCCCTTGAAAAACGTGTTGATCCCCAATGCGGCCAGCACATGACTGCTATCATCGGAGAAAGCGAAGGAATACCCCTCCCCAGCTTTTATCTGAAACCGGTTGTCTGCGGTAATTTCCGCCTGCATAAAGGAAACAGGGTCCGGGGCTGGGCTAGCAAGATCAAATTTATCCAGCAGATTTTGCAGCGTCATGTCTTCTGTGATGTCTATTCTAAAGCCGTCTATCACATCAGGCGTGGTATCGTCGGAATCAACGGGTTGACCGTTCTCATCGTACACCCATACCGTGACACCGGTTGGATTCGACGCATCGGTTTCAATCCGGTCCTCAAAAACCAGACCGGATTCCGTCAACTTCGTCGTAGCCAGGTCTGCCACAGCAGAGGGATCAAACCCATAATCCCCGGTCACGGTCGTGAATTTTTCCAGGCCCACCCCCTGGCTGTGCTGCTGGTTCACCTGCCAGATCAGGGCATTGGCGGTTTCATCCAGATCCGTGAGAAATCCGGGAATGATGTTGTTGCGCATGTCCAGCCATCCGCCGATCCGGCCGCCGGTGACCTGACCGGTGATATTCCACTGCTGATCCCCTGATCCGGCAAGCAGCAGCCGGTCATCTTTCATGGAAAGATCAAAATGCTTGTTTTCCCTGACCAGATCGATGCCGTTGGCGGTCATGACCGTCACCGCCCCGGTATCCAGTTCAAAGGAGGAAATATTCATGAACCCGGCCAGTTCGTTCAGTTTCATGTTCCGCTGATCCCTGAGGGCATGGGCGGTTTTCCCTCCGGTTTCAAGGGCCATGATCTGCTGATTCAGATCGGCCAGTTCCGTGGTGATCAGGTTCACATCCCTGACCCCGGCATCCAGGCGATTGTCAATATCCTGCACCAGACCGTTCATCTGTGCGGTCAACCGGTTGAACCCCTGGGCCAGCTGTCCGCTTTTTTCCGCCAGAACCCGCCTTTCCGTGGTACCGGAGGGAGACGCGGCCAGGTCATGCCACGAATTCCAGAATTCAGACATCAATGAGGATACATCCGCACCTGAACCGGTGTTGAAAATCTGTTCGATCTGGCTGACATAATCCTGCTGGGATGCGAAAAAAGAGGTCTTGGACCCCTGATCCCGCAGCCGTGTCTCGATAAACGGGTCGTTGACACCGGCCACCCCTTCAAAGGAAACACCCCGCCCGAGAATCAGGTTGCCGATTTTTTCCGTGGATGCCGGTTGCAGCATCGGTGACTGCCGGGTATACCCGGGGGTGTTGACATTGGCGATATTGTTGGAGGTCACCTCGATGCCGTATTTCTGCACTGAAAGTGCGGAACCGGCAACATTGAATATGGCACCCATGACGGACATGCTTACACCTCCTGACGCAGAAAACGGACCGGTTTCCGTGAACTGAACGCACAATGCCGGTTATACACGGCCGGACCGTCGCTGCCGCCGGTACCGGATAAAAGGGTCATGATCTGATCCATGAACTCAAGCGATTCATTTATATACGCCATATTGTGCTGTTTCAACTGATCGATTTCTTTTTTCAACACCGAAATCCGACGGGCTGATCCGCTGAACGCCTGCCTGCAAGTCCGGGGAAGAACCGCGCAAAACCGATTCAGATCAAAGGGGGGCTCACACCAGGAAGCCGCCATATCGGCCAGTTCCTTTTTCACCCGGCTGATCTCCGTACACAACGCATCCTTTTCACTGGAAATCCGCCACAACGCATCGATTTCGACATGGACAAGGGCCTCCCGTTCTTTTTCAAAACAGCGTTTCAATTCCTGATAAAGCTGTTTCTTTTTTTCCACCTGCCGCTCGATCCATAGAATGTCATCTTGAGTCATACCTCACCTTTCATTCAGGTATTTATCGGCACCAGCCCCTGATTTCTTTACCAGAAAATCACTTGTGCCGTCCATCCAATTGTTCAAACAACAGATGTCCCAGCCCGATGCCGCTTCCTTTGGTCAGCGATGCCGCCATTGTCTCATTGAACATGGATTTGATGATTTTACCGTCATTTCCCTTGAGCAGGCCCTGGTCATCGGAAAATCCGCGATCAGCGCTTTTGAGCATCTCATTGACAAATATGGATTCAAAATCCATACACGCTTTTTTAAGGCGGTCCTTTTCAGGATCAACACCGCCGGAGCCCATGAATCCACCGCCCTGAATGATTCCTGTCTGCATATGCCATTTTCCTTTGTCAAATAATTTCAAGTTCCGCATCCAGTACGCCTGCCGCCTTCATGGCCTGCAGCACGGTAATCAGGTCCCGGGGGGTCACGCCGATGGCGTTGAGGGCCCTGACCAGATCATCGATGGTATTGCCGGGATTCACCACCATCAACTTTCTGTCTTCTTCCGAGATACTCACGTCACTGTCCGGTGCCACCACCGTGCTGCCGCCGGGGGCCACCACGGCACCGTCCATCTGAACCGGCCTGCCTCCCCGTCCCGAAGGCGAAAACGGGGCCGGCTGAGAGACCTGGGTCTCTTCCTTGATCTCGATGGCCAGATTGCCATGGGCGATGGCGACACTGGCGATTCTGACATTTTCTCCGATCACCACCGTACCGGTCCGTTCGTTGATGATAATCTTGGCCGGCCGGTCCGTGGTGATTTCAAGGGTCCCCACCTGAGCGATCAAATCCACCACCCGGTGGCGAAAGGCCGGCGGCACCTTGAATTCCAGTGTACCTGAATCAATGGCCATGGCGCTTCCGGGCCCGAATTCCCTGTCAATGGTCCGGGAAATGGCGGATGCCGTGTTGAAGTCGGGATTGTTCAGAATCATGACCAGGGATTCTTTCCGGGCCAGCTCCATCAGGACTTCTCGTTCCACAGTGGCGCCGTCCGCAATCCGGGCGACGGTGGGATGGTTTTTCGTCTGCCCCCCTCCCGCGGCCCCGCCGAAACTGTAACCGCCGACGGCCAGAGGGCCTTGTGCCAGGGCATATACCTGGTTGTCCACCCCTTTCAAAGGAGTCAGCACCAGGGTCCCGCCCGCCAGGCTCTTGGCATCACCGATGGAAGAGACCGTGACATCGATTTTTTTCCCGATACGGGCAAACGGGGGCAGTGTGGCACTCACAAGCACCGCTGCCACGTTTTTGACCTTGATGTCCGCCGCATTGACCCGGATGCCGTTGCGCTCCAGCATATTGGCCAGTCCCTGGAGGGTGAACTCGGTTCCGCTCTTGTCTCCGGACCCGTTCAGGCCGATGACCAGCCCGTACCCGAACAGCTGGTTGGGCCGCACCCCCTGGATGGAAACGATGTCCTTGATCCTGGCGGATTCAGATACCGCAGGGACACAGAACACACAGACCGCCGCAACCGCCAGCAGACGGATCCATCGATTAAAACGGCCACACATGATCCACCACCTTTCCCATCCACCCGGGTTTCTGCTTGTCCGACACCGCGCCCACACCGGAATAATAAATCCGGGCATCTGCCACATATGTGGAGGATACCTCATTGGTACTGGTGATATCCTCGGGCCTCACGATTCCGGACAAGGCGATATACTGGGCTTCGTTGTTCACCTTGATCTCTCGTTTACCGTTGATGAAAAGGTTGCCGTTGGGAAACACCTTGACGACCACAGCCGACACATACGCCTTGATATAGCCTTCCCGGTCACTGGTGCCGGAACCGTTGAACTCGGAGCCCAGTTCCGATGAAATCAGGTCATCCACACCGGGATTCTGGGCCAGCCGGGGGTTTTTTTCCGCCAGGGCATCCATGTATCCCAGAAATTTCAGTTTGGCATTGATGCCCGAAGACCGGCTGACATTGGTGTTGGCGTTGAGGCTGGCCTGGGGATCCTCCACGATTCTCACCACCACGATATCCCCCACTTGTCTGGCTTTTCGATCCGTAAACATATCGATCCCCGTACTGGACCACAAAGATCCTTCCGCCCGGATTTCCACCTCCGGTTCCGGATAGACCGGGGCCTTGATCTGCTTCATCTCCGCCACGTCCGACGGTGTCACCGGTACGGCCGCACATCCGGTCATCGACAGAATCAACCCTGTCAGGGCCAGTGCCGTCATTGTCACCCTTTTCATGATCATCCCCCGCCTATATGTCCACCCGCACCGTCGCTTCATCCACGACCCGGGCAAAAATTTTTTTACTGCTCATGCTGTTTTCCACGGAAACGGTTTCTCCGGCAAACCCGTCATCCAGGGCGGTTCCGGGAATGCTCACCCGCAGCAATCCGGATTCCACCAGAATCATCACCTGATCCCCGCGTTTCACCACCGGTTTCTTTTCCACCATCCAGTGCTTGACCATATCCCCTTTACGGATCGACCGTTTTGCCATCAATCCCACCAGCCGGCCGGTTTCGGTCACTGCGTCGTCCATGTCCCTGGAAATGTTTCTGCGTTCTTCAACCAGGTCCCGCTCTTTGATAATGTGTCCCTGGGACAGATCTCTGGCCGCACACACCACGGTTTCAAACACATCCAGCCATGCGCTGACCTCTGCATTGTTCTCCGGAATCCCGTCCACACTGACCACCGCCTTCACCCGCACATGCCGGGAAAGCGGGCGGTTGCTGGTCCGCACCAGTTGAATATCCACATCCCCTGCCGGTACCGGGTTGTTGCGCGCCACTTTGAACCGGGTGATCACCACTTCTGAAGACATCAGGTCCGGCTGCCGGGAAACAAACCCGTCAAAGGCCTGCTGGAACATTTCCAAAGGAACGGTCTGAAGGGCGCCCCGGCCCTGATCACCGGTGTCCGATGCCCAGAGTCCGTTCATGCCTGCCGGCATCATCACTCCCATCAGAACGATCAGCCCCACCAGTCCGATTTTACGAATCCCGATTTTACCAGTCATGGGCGGCCCTACCTTTTCAGATTATTGGCCGCCTGCAACATGCTGTCGGCCGTCTGGATCGATTTACTGTTGATCTCATATGCCCGCTGGGCCATGATCATGCTGACCATCTCCTCCACCACATCCACATTCGACTGCTCCACAAACCCCTGGAGGATGGTGCCCATTCCTTCGGATCCGGGGGTGCTGACAATTGCCTCGCCCGATGCATCAGTGGCACTGTACAGATTGTGTCCCAGGCTGGAAAGTCCGGCAGGATTGGGAAACCCGTACAGTTCAATCTCGCCCAGCACAGCACCCACCCCTTCGGTGTCAAACGCCGTGACCTGCCCGTATTTGCTGATGGTGATGGACAGCGTGCCTTCCGGGACCGTCATTTCCGGCTGGAGCCGGTCTCCGTTGGCTGTCACGATATTGCCCTCACTGTCCAGCTTGAAATTGCCGGCCCGGGTGTACCGCTCCTGGTCATTGCTGAGCACCATGAAAAATCCTTTGCCTTCGATGGCGACATCCAGTTCGTTTTTGGTCTGCTGGAAATCCCCCTGCATGAACATTTTCTGGACACCTAAGGTTTCCGTGCCCATGCCCACCTGGATTCCCGTGGGAATCTGATCCCCCCCCGGGGTCTCGGAACCGCCCTGGTTCAGGGTCTGGTACATCAGGTCCTGAAACTCGGCACGGCTTTTCTTGAAACTGGTGGTGTTCACATTGGCCAGGTTGTTGGAAATCACATCGATGTTCGTCTGCTGGGCCGCCATGCCGGATGCCGCCGACCACATTCCCCTTAGCATGATTTTATCTCCTTGTTTTTTTTATCTGAAAAACCGTTCCATCATGAAAACCCAAACCCGCTGAACATGGAAGCGCTCATCTCTCCCATGGTATGAATCACCTTCTGATTGGTTTCATAACTCCTGAACATTTCAATCATCTTGACCATCTCTTCGGTGGGATTCACGTTGGATTTTTCCAGAAATCCCTGTTTGACCCGGACCTCTTCCGGCGCGATGATGTCTTCTTCCGCCCCTCTATAGGCGTACAGGCATTTGCCTTCCTTGACCAGATCCTGGATCCGGGCGAAATCCACGATCGCCAGCCGGTCGATGAGCACGCCATTGGAAAACACCTGGCCCCCGGAATCGATGAGGATCTCCCCTTCACCCGGCTCCAGGGGACCGTTTTCCCCCAGAACCGGATTTCCGTTTCCATCCACCAGAACCCCGCCGGCATCCAGGACAAAGGTGCCGTTTGTGGTGTACCGTTCCCCCTGGTCCGTGGCAACGGTAAAAAATCCCCGGGAAGCCAGTGCCACATCCAGCGGGTTCCCGGTATGAATGATATTGCCCTGGCTGTAATCGGTATGCACCTGCTGTTCCAGGGCATGGGACCGCATGACCTTGGTGAATGAAATCATGTCCTTTTTAAACCCGCTGGTCCCGGCATTGGCGATATTGTTGGCAATCGTATGATAGCGGTTTTCCTGCACCAGTGCATTGTCGATCGCGGCAAATAATCCGGATATCACAACCCCCTCCTGTTCACTATGGTTTCTGTCCCTCTTGTGGAACCGCTGCTGGGCAAACCAACAGATGCAAATCAGATAATGCAAATTAGATGCCACATTTTTTGGACAAGGCCCGCAAAGGTTCCGCCGGACCTGCGGTACCGGAACAATGGTTTCCAACCTTTTGAAATTTATGGAACTATTTCAATCCGCCTTCTCATGGTACCTTCAGGATCGATCCCGGAAGATCAGAAATGAAAAAACAACCAGGGCGGCAGGGGGAAAATTTTTCCGGTTTGCCTGGGAGAACTGTCCGGTTACGGGGTGTTCTGATCCGGTTTGGGTTCGAACATGAGGCAATCCATTCCCGAACTGCTCTTTTGAACCACCAGGGAAGGGATCTCACGGCTCTTGAAATTCATCCTCCGGCATCCGTGAGGGTATCTCTTCTCCCAGGTCACGTAATAAAACCGGCATTTGATGCAGTTGACCCGGGAAGAATTGACATCTGTCATTTTTTTGACTCCCGGTCATTCAACAGATAGATAAAGGACAACAGTTCAGCCACCACCTCATACAGGGCCGGAGGGATCTCGCTGTTCAGATCCAGCCGGGACAGCATGTGGAACAGGTCCGGGTCCTGGTGAATCTCGATATTGTTTTTCCTGGCCAGTTCGATGATTTTTTCGGCAAGATCCCCTTTTCCCCTGGCCGTGACCCTGGGGGCCCGGCCGATTTTGGGATCATACCGCAATGCAACGGCGCCGGGAATCTGGTTTTTCTTTGTCATTTACGCCACAAAGCAGACACTGCTGCCCTCCCGGAAAATGATTTCCGATATCAGATCGGTTTTCAGATCGGATGATTTTGCCAGCCGGCAGCAGAATGCCTCCACGTCAATTCCCCGGCTCTCCAGCATACGGGTCAGCAACGGCAGCTGCGGTTCAATTTTTTCAAGGGTGTCCGGCCGGTCCACCCGCAAACCTCCCTGCAACGCCATTCCCGTCAACTTCAAATCGGCCCGGATCGTTCCCAGGCTGGACAGGGTCATGACCAGGGTTACCGAACAGACGGCTTTTTGTTCAGAGTCGTTTTTTTGACGCGGACGTTCCTGCTCGTAATACGAAGGCAGATAGAACAGAATCTGGGCCAGGCCCCAGGTACCGTCCTGGAATTGCAAGGGAATGGGAACAAACAGTTTCCCCCCCTCCTGACCGCCGTGAAGGTTGAGCAGCTGGATATGTTCCAGGGCGTTGTACAAGCCCTTCAACGCGGTGGCCCCTTCTTTGGCGCCCGCCAGCATTCTTGCAATCAGTCCCTTGACATCCCCGTTCAGCAGGTTTTCCAGCGATGCCGGGGTGGCCTTTCCACTGGAAAGGGCCTGAAAGAGTTTGTTTTCAAAAGAAAACCCGGCATCCCGGACAAAAGATTTCACCCCCCGGGGGCCCGGCTGGTCCGGGATCGCCCTTGTCACCTGTCTGAGCAGGGCAATCAGCCTGGCTCGATCACCGGACAGGTCCGGACCGCCTGTCGCGGCCGGTGCCACCAGATTTGCCCACAGATTTTGCACCAGGGCCCCGCGGATGGCGGCCGGATTCACCGAAGAGGTGCCTGGAACCTGAATATCCATGACCCGGAAAGAAGGTTGCTGTCCTTTTTCTCCGGAAACCATCACCGTCAGCAGGGTGTTTTTGGAAAGCGGGACATCCGAGGCCACATGAATCTGCTTTCCGGCCATGGATACCAGAAAAATTCCGGCGGAAATGGGTTTCAGTACCCGCCCCTGGACAACCTGCCCCGCATGCAGGGTCAATGGTGCCGGGGCCTGCCGCAACGGCTTTGACAGGTTCCCGAAGGATTCAACAGGAAAAGAGGGTATTGAAATCACCTTTTGTCCTTATTTTTTCCGCATGTTCAGCACCAGGGTCACCTTCTCTCTGGGAACGGCAAGTTTTCCGGCAATCTGTTCAGGTGTCATGCCGTCCTGAAAAAACTGATGAATCTGCTGATCCGTGGTCATTGCTTCCAGGGAGCCCGCAGCCTGATCCGCCTGTTCCATCAACAGCTCCAGGCGCGTGATCCGCTGTTCGAATTTTTCATCCATCTGCTGTAAAATCCGGTGTTTATCGTCCAGGGTCGCCAGCAGGGTCCCTGACAGCTGATCCGCATCCGCCAGCAGGGTTTCCAGGGCCCGGATCTTCTGATCGAACTTGTCTTCGACATCAAAATGCCTGAGTTTCCAGATGAGGACCATAAACAGAACCACAATGAACAGATCGATGAGGATCAGCGCCAGAACCACCCACTCCAGTTCCATCCCGGGCATGATCAGATCTTGATATCCACGATCCGGCCGGTATCCCTGTCCAGGGAACCAACGGGGCGGCGGAGTGTTTCGTGTTTTTCAGAACCGGCACGCCGGTCTTCTTTTTTGAGTTCCGGTTCCTGTCCGGCCTTGGTCTTTTGGACCCGTTCCTGCTCTCTTTTCTGAAACGCCGCCGCCACCTGGGCCGCCAGCTGTGCATTGTGCTCCGCCGCCAGAGGAGGCACCGGTTGCATCTGCTTGATGGCACTGGCCTGCCCCAGAACAATGTTCATATCTGAAATGCTGGGCATTGTTTTCCTTTCATCTATAGCATGAAAACATTGTCAACCATCACCTCTTCAAACGGTCTGTTGGAAAACAGTTCCCTGACCGCCCGGCTCACCCAGGAAACCATCATTTCCACAGATGGCGGTTTTTCCTGTTTTTGCATCTCTTTGACAAGCGTATCATAAATCATGGCCCGCAGCCATGTTTTTTCCGGACCCGTCATGGTTGACCATTGGGCATCCCGGTACAGAATCACCACGGAAAACGATATCCCGGTATGGGCCGGGTCGGCAGGCAGCGGAATCAGAAAATCGTCGAACCGGATCTCTTTTTTTCCCGGCACCGGGAATATCACCTGCCCGGGAAGAGACAGGGAATTCCCCCCGTTCTTCCAGTCTGCTGCCCCTTTCCACAAAAAAATACCCGCGGCGGCGAGCACAATGGCGGTTCCCATCCCCATGATCCGGAACCATGGAAGCGTCAATCCGGATTTTTTCGCCGGTACCGGTATTTCTGCTTCAGAGTCCTGAATTTCTTTTTCATCCGTCATGTCCGATCCTTCATGTCCTGTAACCGGATTCTGAATTTCGACAATATTTTTGAATGGATCTGAGAAATCCGGGATTCCGTCAGATTCAACACCGCACCGATCTCTTTGAGGGTCAATTCCTCATAATAATAAAGGGAAACAACGATCTGTTCGTTTTTGGGCAACTTTGAAATCTCTTCGGCAATGACCTCTTTCATCTGCTTGAGGGTAAGTGCATCCAGCGCGGACATCTCAGGTGACACCTGTCCGTCGATCCTTGCGGTGGTGCCGTCCGGCAGAACCTCATCCAGACTCATCAGGGAAATCCCCCGGGTCTGCCAGAGCATCTTGTGATAGGATTCCAGGGTCATCTCCAGATGGCTGGCGATATCGACATCCCCGGGTTCTTTCTCCAGCTTTTTCTTCAATTCCTCCCGGGCCGCCTCGATGCGCTGATGGTTCCGGATCACGGAACGGGAGGCCCATCCCATCTTCCGGACCTCATCCACCATTGCGCCTTTGATCCGGTAGGTGGCAAATGTTTTGAACTTGACGTTTTTATCCGGCTGAAACCGGTCAATGGCTTCATTCAATCCCAGGGTACCGGCACTGATCAGGTCTTCCCGGGAAACCCCTGCCGGAAGATGCATGGCCATGCGATCCGCAATATATTTCACCAGAGGAGCGAACTCCCGGATGAGCGACTCCCGGTAACGGTCGTCCAACCGCCCCCCGGTGCGGCCGGTATCCGATGCCCGGCAATATTTCCGGATCTGCGGCTTCATGCCCTAAACGGTTTCCTCCACCAGCCGTTTCCAGAAAAACTTGATATTGCCGTCCGGGGGTTCACTGTTCGCAATCCCGCGGAGCAGACGGTCCGCCAGAATATCGATGTTCCGGCTGGCCTCTGCCCGGGGATAGGCGCAGACAACCGGCTGCCGTTTGATCACCGCCTGTTTGAGATAGTCATCCCTGAGAATGCAGCCCGCATAATCCAGGCAGATCCCCTTCAGAAACTTGTCCGCCACCTGGCTCAATTTCCGGAACACTGCCTTTGCCTCTTTTTCATCTGCCACCATGTTCAGTAAAATGGAAAACTCCGTGGTCCGGTACTGGTTGAACATGACCTTGAGCAGGGCGTAGGCATCGGTGATGGAGGTGGGTTCCGGCGTCACCACCACGATGCGCTTCTGGGCCGCCATGTTGAAGTACACGACATTGGATGAAATTCCGGCACCGGTATCCACCAGCATGATATCGAACCGCTGGTTGAGATCATCGAATTCTCCCAGAAGGTTGAGTTTCTGCCCTTCGGTCAGGTTGGCCATCTCCTCGATGCCGCTGCTGGCCGGGATCACCGATACCCCTTCCGGGCCTTTGACAATGATCTCGGACAACCTTTTTTCTCCGCGGATCACCGCATCGATATTGTCTTCCGGGTGGATCCCGAAAATAATGTCGATATTTGCCAGGCCCAGGTCCGCATCAAACACGAGCACGTTTTTTCCTTTGCGCTGGAACGACACCGCCAGGTTTCCCACAATATTGGTTTTACCAACCCCGCCCTTTCCGCTGGTCACGGAAACCACCCATGGCGCACCTCCGGAGGTTGTTCCGGCCACCTCCCTGGCTGTGACGGCATCCACGACTTTATGCGATTCATTTCTGACCATCTCTCTCAATCTTTCCGCTTGATCCATTCGTCATTCTCCGATTGTTATGGCAGTCTCATCCCTGTTTTTCAACATCAAAGCCGATAGTTTCTTTTGATCCGCCTTTTCGATATCCTCCGGCACATTCTGGCCGGCCGTCACAAAGGAGACGGGTCTGGGGTATTTCACCACCTGGTTGATGATATTGCCCATCATACGTGTCTCATCCAGTTTTGTGAATATATAAGTTTTAAAGGACAGAGGACTGAACCGGAGGACCGTCTCGTTCATTTCCGGCGGTGCGGCCCCCACGCTCAGCAACAGGTGAACATCGATGGAAGACTCCTTTCCGAGCATGGTTTTCAGTCCTTCCAGCCGGGCCATGTCATACTGGCTCTGGCCCGCCGTATCGATGAGCACCACATCTTTTGACTGCAGCCGTCCCAGAGCCAGCCCCAGGTCTTTGGGGGTGAATGCCTGAAAACAGGGAATCCCCAGAATATCGGCATAGTTTTTCAGCTGTTCCCGGGCCCCGATGCGGTAGGTATCGATGGAAATCAGGCCCACACTTTTCCGGTGCTCCATGATCAGATTGGCCGCCATTTTTGCGATGGTCGTGGTTTTTCCCACCCCGGTGGTCCCAACCACTGCCGCGATTTTCTGCTGCCTTGTTCCGGATGCAAACGGATCATCCACCGTCAACATCTGCTCGATGCCCCGGGCAACCCGGCGGGCCGCCTCCCGGGGGGATAGTTGAAATACCCCGTCCAGCAATCCCGCTTTTTCCAGGATTTTTCCGATCACCCCGGTCTCGATGCCCTGACGGATCATTCTGGAACACACCGGCATCAATGCCGGGTGCGCCAGCAGGTGCGGCAGGGACAGGCCCGGTGTATTCATCACCGTCATCATCTCCTGCAACCGCACCAGTTCCCCCTTGATTTCATTCAGTGCGTCCGGCGGGGGATCCTGGCCCGGCCCCTCTGTTTCATGGCCGGGCACCGCGCTGATTTCAAAAAACTGCCGGCCGTCCTTTCCCTGAATCCGCTGCGTCGAGACAATCATGGCATCCGGTCCCAGGGAACCGTGAATCTGTGAGGTGGCTTCCTCGATGGTGGCGGCAAAATATTTATACGGCGGCTTCATTCAAACTCACCTCTCCGATGGATTTGAAACGGATGTCATTGAGCAGCTCGCTCTGGGACATCACCATGACCGACGGCACATAGCTTTCGATCAGTTTCCTGAAATGGCGGCGGATGCCCGGTGAGGTCATGACAATGGGCTGGATGTTGTTGATCAGGGCCTTTTCCGCCAGTTTCTGCACGGACCGGATAATGGGTTCCGATGTCCGGGGATTCAGCGCCAGGTAGGCCCCGTGGTCGGTTTTCTGCAGCCCTTTCATCAACAGCGCCTCCACGTCCGGCCCCAATGTGATGAGATGCAGTTCCCCCGCTTCGGTGAGATGCGGGGCCATGATCGACCGGGACAGTTTGTGGCGGACATATTCGGTGAGCAGGTCCGGGTCCTTGGTCATGGGTGCGTAATCCGCCAGGGTTTCCACAATGGTGAGCAGGTCCTTGATGGACACATTTTCCTGGAGCAGGTTCTGAAGCACTTTCTGAACCCCGCCCAGGGACATCAGATTGGGTACCAGCTCTTCCACCACTTTGGGATACCGGGATGCCAGATTGTCCAGCAACGACTGCACATCCTGCCTGCCCAGCAGCTCGGACGCATGTTTCCGGACGATCTCCGTCAAATGGGTCGTCATGATCGTGACACTGTCCACCACGGTATATCCGGCCAGTTTGGCGTCCTCTTTCCGGTCTTCGGGAATCCACACCGCCGGCAGGTCAAAGGCGGGTTCCCTGGTTTTGATCCCTTCGATCTGCCGGGCCGAGTCCCCCGGATCCATGGCCATGTAATGATTGACCATCAATTCGGCGGAAGCGACCTTCACCCCCTTGATCAGGATATTGTACATATTGGACTTGATCTGCAGATTGTCCCGGATATGGATGGGCGGCACGATCAGTCCCATATCCTGGGCGAACTGACGGCGGACCGCGTGAACCCGGTCCAGAAACTCCCCGCCCTGCTCCTTGTCCACAAGCCCGATCAAGCCATACCCCACCTCCACTTCCAGAATATCCACGGTCAACAGGTGCTCCACCGGTTCCGGTCCGGTCAGGGCCGGTTCTTCCACCATGGCGGCCTCAGCCTCGGCCGCTTTTGAGGCGGTTTCCTTTTTCCTCAGAAAATAATTGGCTCCGGCGATTCCCAGGGACAGAAAAATAAACGCCATATGCGGCAGTCCGGGAATCAATCCAAAGAAAAAAATCATCAGCGCCGCCAGGTTCACGGCCCGGGGATACCGGGTCACCTGGCGGATGAAATCGCTGCCCATGGTGCCTTCGGAAGCGGAACGGGTCACCACGATTCCGGCGGCCGTGGAGATGACCAGGGCCGGAATCTGTGATACCAGGCCGTCACCCACGGTCAGCAGCATGTAACTCTGGGCCGCGTCCACAAAACTCATGTTCTGCTTGAACACCCCGATGATCAATCCCCCCAGAATATTGATCATCGTGATGACAATGCCGGCGATGGCATCCCCTCTGACAAACTTGGCAGCCCCGTCCATGGCCCCGTTGAATTCCGCTTCCCTTGTGATGGTCCCCCGCCGTTCCTTGGCCTGGGCTTCATTGATGAGGCCTGCGTTGAGATCGGCATCCACGGCCATCTGCTTGCCGGGCATGGCATCCAGGGTGAACCGGGCCGCCACCTCGGCCACCCGGGTGGCCCCTTTGGTGATGACCACAAAATTGATGAGCACCAGAACGATGAACACGATCATGCCCACCACGTAATTGCCGCCCATGACAAATCCACCAAAGGACTGAATCACCTTGCCGGCGGCATCCGGACCTTCATTCCCGTTGAGCAGGATCAACCGGGTGGACGCCACGTTCAGCGACAGCCGGAACAGGGTGGTCACCAGCAGAAGTGACGGAAAAATGGCGAAGTCAAGGGATTTTTCCGTGGACATGGCAATCAGCAGAATGGTGATGGCCACCGTGATGTTCAATGCCAGCAGAAAATCCAGTATCACCGACGGCAAAGGAATGATCATCACCATCAGAATGGTCACCACCCCGACGGCCGCCAGCAGTTCTCCGCCTTCCACCTGCATCAGTTTGAAATTCATCGATCGTTCCATATCATATATTCCACCGCATGCCGCGTGTCTGTTTTTCTATTTTTTCCTGTGCTTGTACACATATGCCAGCACTTCGGCCACCGCCTGATACAACAGCGGGGGCACTTCCTGATCCACTGACACCATTTGATACAAAGTTTGTGCCAACGTGCGGTTTTCAACCATTAAAATTCCGTGTTTTTCAGCAATTTCTTTTATTTTCAGGGCGATCTCCCCCTTGCCCTTTGCCACCACCCGTGGGGCGGCCATGGTCTGGCCGTCATATTTCAAAGCAATGGCATAATGGGTGGGGTTGGTGACCACCACATCGGCGTCCGGGACGTTCTGCATCATCCGGTTCCGGGCCATCTGCATCTGGATGTTGCGGATCCGGGATTTGATCATGGGGTCCCCTTCCGCTTCCTTGTGCTCGTCCCTGACCTCTTTCTTGCTCATTTTCAACTTGGTCTCGAACTGCCATTTCTGAAACGCGAAATCGATGGCCACGATAAGGATCATGGCCAGGGCGCACCGGACAAACAGCTTCAATGTGGTCAAAGCGATATAGGCGACAATCTCTTCATGGGGCAGATACCCCAGCGTGGCGAGGCGGTCCATCTCCCCGCGCAGGGTCACATATCCCACCCCTCCCACAATGACCAGTTTCACGATACACTTCAGCAGCTCCATCACCGACTGTTTGGAAAACAGCCTGCCAAGCCCCTTGATGGGATCGATTTTGGAAAATTTGGGTTTCAGGCTTTCCGTGCTGACCAGAAACCCCACCTGCAAAATATTGGCCGCCACCGCCGCCAGCACGATCATCCCGGCCATGGGCAGCATGATCAGAAAAAAGGAATGGATCATCTGTTCGGCAAACCGGATGAATTCCGTCACGCTCAGGGCGTTGTAAAAAGGAAGACGGAACGCCTCCACCATCATCTCCTTTATCCGGGCGGACATGTAGGTTCCGAACAGAACGAAAGTGATCAGACCCGCCAGAAGCACCGCCACCGAGGGCACTTCCCGGCTTTTGGCGACCTCGCCTTTTTCCCGGGCATCCCTGCGTTTTTTAGGAGTGGCCTGTTCGGTTTTGTCTTCAAAGGATTCGTCCGCCATCACCGTTTTCCCTGTATCTGAATACGCCCGTCACGGGGCCAGCAGTGTCATGACACTCACCAGAAATTCACCCAGTTGTTCAACGTATGTTTCCATGAAATAGCGCAACACCGCCATGCAGAAACTGAAAAAAAACAATCCGATAACGATCTGAACCGGAAATGCCACGATCATGATGTTCATCTGGGGAATCAGCTTGGTGACCAGGCCGAACGCCACTTTGGTCAGCAACAGGGCCGCAATGGCAGGGGCCCCGATTTTCAGGGCGATGACAAACATATCTGATGTCACGGAAAGCATTTTTTCCACCAGTGCCGGATTCAGGGTCATCGCCCCCACGGGCAGAAGCTCGAAACTTTCCTTCACGGCCTGGATCAGCACATGATGCCCGTTAAACAATAAAAACAACACCATGGAAACAAAAAAAGCGAAATTGGCCAGCAGTGATATCTGGGCCCCGCTCTGGGGATCGAACACATTGGCAATGGCGAACCCGGTTTCAAATCCCACCACCTGGCCCATGAGGCGGACGCCTTCAAAAACCGCCATGACCATGAGGCCCAGTATCATACCGACAAACAACTCCACCGCCGTCAACCCGGCAAACGCGGTCAGGGAACCGGTAAATCCCCTGTTTCCCACAGAGATGACAGGGAAAAGAATAATGGCCAGGACCAGGGAAAAACCGGCCTTGACCAGTACCGGAAACACCCGGGTATTGAAAAACGGCAGCATGAAAACCATCACACTGAGCCGGGTCAGCACCAGAAAAAATTCTTCAATGGTATCAAAATTAACGGGCACGGGGCACCATCTATCACTGCCGGATATAGTCAGGAATGTGTTCCATGACCGCAATGGTAAAGGTCATCATGTGTTCCAGCATCCAGGGTGCCAGAAACAGCAGCCCCAGAAGCACCACCAGGATTTTTGGGACAAAGGTCAGGGTCATCTCATTGATCTGGGTCACTGCCTGAAAAATACTGATCACCAGACCGGCAGCCAACCCCATGGCCAATACGGGCAGAGAAACCAGAATGGTCACCTGGATGGCTTCCCGGGCAAAATTGACAACAAACTGAGGGGTCATCCATCACCTCCTTGCAGTGATTTTTCACGGATTTCAAAATCATCCCAGAGCGAAACTGTCGATCATGGAGGTGATGATCAGGTTCCATCCGTCCACCAGCACGAACAGCATCAACTTGAACGGCAGGGATATCATGACCGGCGGCAGCATCATCATCCCCATGCTCAGCAGCACACTGGCCACGACCATATCGATGATCAGAAACGGGACAAACAGGACAAATCCGATGATAAACGCGGTTTTCAGTTCACTGATCACAAAGGCCGGAATCAAAACGAACATGGAGATCTCGTCCCGGCTGGCCGGCTTGGTGGTTTCAGACAGCTTGACGAACAGGGCCAGATCTTTTTCCCGGGTCTGCTTGAACATGAACTGCCGGATGGGCACCATGGCGCTGTCCAAAGCGGCCTGCTGGGAAATTTCCTCGTTCAGATAGGGCTGAAGTGCGGTATCGTTGATCTGTTTTCCCACCGGCATCATGATGAATACCGTCAGAAACAGGGCCAGGCCGGCGATGATCTGGTTGGACGGGGTCTGCTGGGTTCCCAGGGCCTGGCGCAGAAACGCGAGCACCACCACCAGCCTTGTAAAGGAGGTCATCAGAATCAGAATGGACGGGGCCAGGGTCACCACGGTCAACAAAAAAATGGTCTGAAGCAGCACTGACATATCCGCGGGGTCGTCACTGGTTTCCATGCCCAGCTGAATGGAAGGGAACACCATATCCGCGGCCCCGGCTTCGGCCAGCCCCCATCCTGCCAGACACACCACCACCACCCCGCACAGCCACCAGGGATTCAAGCGGATCTTTTTTTTGCCGCCGTCAGGTCCCGGTTTCATCGCCACCGATCCTGAGCGTTGTGATATAATTGATCCGGCCCGGTGCCACCCCCAGGACAATCCGTTCTCCGGAAATCTCCATCACCTCGATCCGTTCCCTGGGAGACAGATAAAACGCTCCCAGCCGCCGGATGTCCAGGTTCCCCTGGTGCCGGTTTCCCAGGGGGAGAAGCCTTCGCATTCCGTAAAGAATACCGATCATGCACGCCAGGACCACCCCCAGCATGGCCAGGGTTTTAAGGACGGTCCCCACCAGATTCACGTCAACAATCCCTTCCATGTTTCCTCCCCGGGTTTCGGGTTCCCATTTGCCTGTTTCAAAGGGCCGCGGTCAGCTCAACGACTTGACCCGTTCCAGGGGACTGGCAATGTCGGTCACCCGGATGCCGTATTTTTCTTCCACCACCACCACTTCCCCCCGGGCCACCAGCTTGCCGTTGACCCGGATATCCAGGGTCTCTCCGGCGGCCTTGTCCAGATCGATGATGGATCCCTGACCCAGCTGCAGCAGATTGTTGACCAGCATTTTGGTCCGGCCCAGCTCCACGGTCAGCTCCAGTGGAATGTCCAGGATCAGATCGATATCGTTTTTACCGTCTTTCTTTTCCTCTGCCATGATCGGTTACTCCTTTTGAATGGTATCGACAATTCTCACGGCCATGTTTTTATTGCAGGCACCTGGAATGCCTTTGAATTTCGGGATGTCCTCAATTTTCACCACCACTGAATGACCGGTTTTCTGATCCAGCATGATCACATCCTCCACATCCAGGGCGAGCAGATCCCTGGCCTGGATGGTCGCGGTTCCCAGCACACAGCTCACCTCCAGGGGCACCTTTTGAATCCGATGCTTCAGGGCCGCCTGCCAGGCAGGATCCAGGGCCCGGGTTTCATACCCCGCCTTCTGCTTGAACTTGTCCTTGACCGGCTCGATGGACGCGAAAGGGATACAGAAAAACAGGGTTCCGGAACTGTTGGGCAAAGAAATGGTAATGCGGGTGGAGATCACCATATCATCCGGCTCGGTGATCTGCGTGAACTGGGGATCGATTTCCGAATGGGAAAATATCATCTTTACGGGATGCACTTCCTGCCACACGTTCTGACACTCTTCCAGTATGATGGCACAAATTTTTTCAATGATTTTTGTTTCTATGGGCGTGAAGGCCCGGCCCTCCAGTTTCCAGGGGTTCAGGCCCCGGCCCCCGAAAAAAATCTCCACAAACGAAAACACCAGCCGGCCTTCCAGGACCAGAAGCGAGGCGCCCCGGAGCGGATCGATCCGGAATACATTGAGACTGGCCGGCAGCGGCAGGGCCCTGCAGAACTCCTCGAATTTCACCAGCTGGTTGGAGATCAGTTTGACATCGATGTTCTGCTTGGTGATGGCGGACAGTTTGTCTCTCAAAAAACCGGTAAGCCGCTCGTTGATCACCTGAAAGGTCGGCAGATTCAACGGGCCGGATTCCGCCGCAAAATTGTACGCCTGAACCGATTCCTTATCTTCCGGGACATCGGTTTCCGTGGCTACGCTGCCGGCATCGATTCCGCCCAGCAGGGAGTCAACTTCATCCTGAGACAAGACATTACCCATACTCCACCTGCCTATTGTACCACAAATTCTGAAAAATAGATCTTGTTGACCATATTGCCGCCCAGAATCTGATTCACCCGGGATATGAACTCCTGCTTCAGCACAATCTTTCCCTCCACGGTGGCCAGATCGTTATAGGTTTTGCTGGACAGCAGAATCAAGGCCGCATCGTCCAGCATCGGTTTGAACTTTTCCACCACCGGTATGTATGACGGATCCGAGACTCCCACCAGCACCCCCACCTTCAGATACCGGTTGCTCATGCCTGAATTCCCCATCAGGTTCACGATATAGGTGTTCAGGGTGTAGGTGAGCGGGGCCGCATTCGGATTGGCCGCCGGTCCGGACAGCTCCCCGGAGGACGCTGGTTCATCCGCCCCTTTTGATTTCAACAGAGTCCATCCGGCAAATCCGCCTCCAGCCAGCAGCAGTAGAATCACGGCGATTCCAATGATGGCGGCCGGCCGTCTGGATGATTTTTTTTCACTGGCATCCGCTTCCGGCATTACATCTCCTTATAGAATTTTGAAAATGACTTGAACGCGTCTGTTTTTATTTCTGTTCTCAGGGGTGTCATTGGGCACCAGGGGCCGTTCCGCCCCATACCCGCCCACGGCAAACCGCCGGGAGGGAATGTGGCGCTGCCCCACAAAATAATCCAGTACCGCTTCGGCCCGTTTCAATGACAGCTGCCGGTTGGAACCGAACACACTGCCCCGGGCCGGGATATCATCGGTATGACCGACAATGAAGATATCGTTGTCGCACTCCTCGATGGCCTGGGCCACCGTGTCCAGAAAAGGGATCATCACTTCCCTGAGCTGGGCTTTGCCCGGACTGAAAAAAAGATCCCCGTGAAAAGACACGGCGATTCCCTGGGGATCGGCCGTAATATCGAACAGGGTGTCGATTTTTTCCAGCACTTCCTTGACCCGGTCCGGCGGAGATTCCTCGATGGGCATCAGCAGTTTTTCCATCAGGGCGTGATCCACCACCAGAAGATGGTCCGTACTCTCATAAGTGCGAACGAACTCCGAAAGCCGGGTAATCTCCTGATTGCTCCCCAGCTCCAGGACCCCCGGGGCCCCCTGGAACCTGGAAAACGTTTCCTTCAGCTTTTTGGCATCCATGGAAGACATGGACAGCAGCATGACAAAAAAGGTCAGCAGCAGCATCACCAGGTCGGCAAACGTGGTGAGCCACCCGTTGCTGTCCATCACCGCCAGGCTTTCTCTTTTTTTTTCAGTCCTTTGTTCCATCAGTCAAATATCCTGAAGTCAAAGGTGTCAAAGGTAAAAATATTGGACGGTTTTTTCCTCAGTATCCGGTGGGTATCCACTGATTTTCCTGGATACAGCGTGATTTCCACCCGGTCGTTCAATGCCCGGGAGCGCCGGGTTTCCGTGGAAAACCGGGGCCGGTTCACTCCGGCTCCATAGGCATGCAGCCGCTCACCCAAACCATCTTCCCGGGTTTTCAGGTACAGAAACACCGCCTCCGCCATCTTGAACGACCGCTCCCAGGCGGATTCATATACGGTGTCCTGCCCGGGCACCTCCCCGGCATGGCCGATGATTTCAACCGGATACGCCCCGGGATGGATCAAAGAGATCAGGTTGTCCAGAAAGGCTTCCGATTCCGGCTGTAATGTCAGCGAATCCGGTTTGAACAAAAACCGGGATTCCAGGACAATGGCCTGGGTGTCATCCTGGTAAATCAGTTCCACATGGTCCGCGATATCCCGATGTTCCAGGTTCAGCACCTTGACAAAATCGATCTCCTGCAGCTCCATGGGGGCCCCGGGCTGGATCAGGACTTCTCCGGTTCTGGATGCGGAATACCCCCCTGTATAGCTGCCGAAAGCTCCCAGAATGGAACCCAGGGCCACCCGGACCCGTTTCTCGTCAATGACGGCGATGGAATTGAGCAGGATAAAAAAGGTCAAAAGGATCAAAAACAGGCTCACCGTCATGACCGGCAGCAGGTCCACCGGAGAGGGGTCTGTCTGTTTTTTTTTTCTCTTTTTCATATAGCGGTTTCCCGCTGGTTCGGCGCCACGAATGCATGCAGTTTCTGCTCCAGCACCCGGGGGTTGTCCCCGTTGGAAAGAGAGATGATCCCGGCCACGGTCATCTCCTTGATCAGCATCTCTTCTTTGCTCCTGGTCCTGAGTTTTCCCGCAATGGGCATGCACACGATATTGGCCAGGACTGACCCGTAAAACGTGGTCAACAGGGCCACGGCCATGGCCGGGCCGATGGTGGAGGGATCATCCATGTTCTGGAGCATCTGTACCAGACCGATCAGGGTGCCGATCATTCCCATGGCCGGGGCATACGTTCCCATGGTCGTGAATATTTCCGCCCCCAGCTGGTGCCGGCTTTTGATGAAGTCCATTTCCACTTCCAGAAGATTGCTGATTTCAGCCGGTTCCAGCCCGTCAATGGACAGCTGGACACCTTTTTTCAAGAACGCGTCATCCATGCCGGCCAACTCACCCTCCAGAGACAGGATCCCTTCTTTCCGGGATTTAGCGGAAAATGCCATGAGCCGTTCGATCAGCTCACCCGTGTTCGTTGTCCGGGCAAAAAACGCGTTTTTCACCACCTTGAGCACCCCCAGCACATCTTTCAACGGATAGTTGATCATGGTCACACCGATGGTACCGCCCACAACGATCATCAGCGCCGGCACATTGATGAACAATCCCAGTCCGCTTCCCATGAAAATGGCTGCCAGCACCAGTCCGAATGCAGAAACAACGCCAAGCAGGGTGGCAATATCCATACTATTTCCTAACCTTTTATTCCTTTGCTTTTACGCACGCATCATTAACCAAGGTCAGCAAACTTTATGCCATTAAATCCGTTTAAAAGCAATTCCTTCTTCAATATTTACATGGACCGGCCGGCGGGGGGAGATGGGGGGGACCCGGAGCATTCATGCGGGAAAAAAAGAGACACAGGGAATCCGGGGGCGGGAGTCTGGTGTCAAAAAAAGGGCATCAGCCAAAAAATTGACGAATGCCCCCTTGTTGCCGGATCCGGCCCAGTACCCTGCCGGATCCGTTGAACCGCCGTTACCGGCCTATCGTTTGAGGTTGATGATTTCAGACAGCATGGTATCCACGGTGGTGATAATTTTGGAGTTGGCCTGGAACCCCCGCTGGGTGGAAATCATCTCCACGAACTCACCGGCGATGTCCACATTGGACTGCTCCAGGGACCCGGGAGCCAGGGTTCCCAGCCCGTTGCTGCCCGGCCGGTTGGTGATGGCGGCCCCGCTGGCCAGCGTCGCCCGGAACAGGTTCCCGCCTTCCTTGACCAGCCCCTGCTCGTTCTGGAAACCGGCCAGGGCCACCCGGTACAAAGGAATGATCTCTCCATTGGAATAGTTCCCGGTGATCACGCCTTTGTCATTCACGTTGATGTCCTGAAGATCCCCGGCCCCGTACCCGTTGGCATCCTTGAATACGGTGTTGGAGGATACCGCGTACATGGTGGTGCTCAAGGCGTTGTTGGCCCAGATGGATCCGTTAAATGTGCTTCCGAAATCCAGGCTGATGGTCATGGGAGCGGCCCCGCCGCCCAGGAAATCCGCCCCAAAGGTAAACAAGCCGTTATCAAGACCATAATCGGCATCAGCCGGGTTTGTGCTCAATGTTGTTGGATTACCTTCGCCATCGATACTGGTCATTTCAATATTGGAAATAGCCCCCGAGCCCGGTTCAAAGGTTATTACCCCATGACCCAGAAGGCCTGCATGTTGATCAGCCGATGCATCAATTGGATTAACACCATTGGCACGCCGGTCCTCACTGGGGTTGCAGGTGACCATGAATTCATAGGTCGGGGACCCGTCCGCCGCAGGAGCTCCCTTGTCAAAATACAGGGTGATATCATGGGTGCTGCCCAGAGAATCATACACCTGGACCGTGGTCTGGTACTCATACAAATCTTCGGATATGGGTGTCGACTCTCCAGTAGCATCCCATCCTTCATACAAATCGATTCCAGCGCTGTCTGATTTATCCAGCGCCGTGGCATCCAGATTGGCGATGACCTGGATATTGGTGCTCTGGCTGGGCTGGGACGTGAAGGAATTCAACCGGATATCACCAATGGAGCCGATATCGCTGCCGGTCTCCTGATCCAGGCGCCATCCCTGCACCACGTGGCCGTTGGGATTGACCAGGTTGCCGTCCTTGTCAAAACTGAAATTCCCGGCCCGGGTGTAATATTCGGTCAATCCATTCTCTTCTCTCAGGATGAAAAAACCGGCCCCGCCGATGGCCAGGTCCGTGGAATTGCCCGTGGTCTTGAAAGACCCCTGTTCAAATGACGCGGACACATTGCCGATCGCGCTGCCGCTGCCGATCTGGGTGGTGCCGCTCATGGTGGCCATGGACTGGCTCAGCAGGTCCTGGAAATCCGCCTGACTGCTTTTGAACCCGATGGTGTTGACATTGGCGATGTTGTCACCGATGATCTGCATGGTGTCCCCCATTGCCTTCAGCCCGCTGGTCCCGGAAAAAAGTGCGCTTGATAATGCCATGATCGTTCTCCTTAGATGGTTATATGTCTTTTTTTATCTTGTTTTTTTATGTCATGAGTCCGCCGGCATGCGGACATCCCGGACATTGGGAATCGCCACCGGCACCTCCCCCACATACAGCAAGGGGGTACCGCCCTCGAAACTCACCCGGTCCACCCGGCCCGACAAAAAGGTTTCCACAGGCAATGCCTGGCCGGTACCGTCGACCGCTGTGACAGCGAACCCATAGATTCCCGGATCCTGAACCGCGCCGCTGTCACCGGTACCGTCCCACTCAAAAGAATGGGTTCCCGGCTCCAGCCGCCCCATGGGAATGTTCTTCACCGCCGTGCCGTGGACATCAAACACCGTGACCACGCAATCGGCGGGAGATTCCATGTAAAATCCGCCTCTGGCCGGGGTCTCGTCATCGAGCATCAGGTCTTTGCCCTGGACGTCGATCTCTTTTCCCATGAAATCCATGGCCTTGAAAATCAGTTCTTCCGACTGGCTGACCTGCATGTTGGACAGGTTGTCATTGACATTCTGCAGCTGCTCCAGGCTGCTGAACTGGGCCAGCTGAGCCGTGAACTCCGTGCCCTCCATGGGGTTCAACGGATCCTGATGCCGCAGCTGAGCCACCAGCAGGGTCAGAAACGAGTCCTTGCCCAGGACATCTTCGGACTTTGTATCCGTGGCCGTGGTGGACAGGGTTGTTCCCAGGGTGTCGATATACATGTTTTCTTCCTTTTCCTGTGTTGATGTTGAGGTCAGGCCAGCAGATCCAGCAAACCGTCTTTGCCCGGTTGCAGCACACCCGGCAAGTCGATGTCATCTTCACCGGCAGTGTCCCCTGCCTGCCGGCCTGCCTGCATGTTTTTTCCAAACCGGCCATGGGAATGCGCTTGCTGATTCAACGCCCCGTCCCCGTTTGCGGAAGCATGATTGCTCAGATTACCGCTCAACTGAACGTCAAATGATTCAACCCGGACCCCGAACCCTTCCAGCACCCGCCTCAAATCGACATAATTGGCATGAAGCATGTCTTTTGCCGAACTGGTTTCCGCCACCACGGACATTTTGAGCACGTTTTCCCTGACATCCATCTCAATGGTCACCATGCCCAGCTCCGGCGGCTTCAGCTGCAGGGTGAAGATCCGCTCCCCCCGCTGGAGAAACGAAGCGATTTCCTTGCCCACCTGGTTCATCACCACTGCAGGCAGAGGTCCCTGCTGAGGCACACCTAAGGGTTTGGCCGGTGTAAACACCTCCTGTGCCCCGGCGGCAAAGGTCATGGTTTGCCCGTGAACTCTGTCGCCTCCCGGCATCAGTGTCTGATGGCTTTCCTGGCCGGGCCGGCCGTCGGTTCTGGTGAAATCCGCCGGCATTGGCCGGGAATCGGTATCTCCCCTGGAAACTGCGGCGGTTTTTTCCGCATCCTGTTTCAGATGATCCAGCCGTGACGGCCGGGGACCGGCATCTGACCGGTCAACAAAACTCTTGGCCGAAACATCACCGACGGATATCCGGGAATCGGATTTGGGGAGAGCCTGTTCCCGGATGGCTGTATCCGCAGTGTTTGCGGACAACGGGTCACGTGGCCCAGACAGTTGTGACGCCGATTTGCGTGGGGCCGGTTTGTTTTGCCTGTCCATCATCATTTCCCTGGCAAAACCGAAATAGGTGTCTGCTTTTTCCATTTTCATGGTTTTCACGGCCGGCATTTCCTGAACCGTTTCAGCCATCGCTGCAGAATCCATGGCCATGGGCTTTGAGGCCTGAACCGGGACTGAATTTTTTTTCTCCAGCGACCGGATCAACATTTCAAGGGTAAACGGATGGTGGGGCGGTTTGTTCGGCATCGGCAAGCCCAGTTTTTCGAGCCCGGATGCCACCCGCTGGATCGATGGCGGCTCAGGCACCGGTGCTTTTGTTTCTTCGGGTCTCGACATGGGATCTGTTTTCGCCTCACCTGTTTCCGGAACCGATCCCGGCACTTTGTTCTGACCTTTGGATAAAAATTTGTTTTGATCCGGCACCTGTGTCCCGCCGGCATTTTTCTCTTTTAAATAACCCATTTGAGTTGTTGCCTGATTTGGTGTGGGAGACGGCCCCGCTGTAGACGATTTTGAATCCATCCGGGATTTGAGTTGAAAGACCAGCTTCCCGATATCGATGGCGCCGGTTTTCAGGGACGCGGCTGACAACAGGTCATTCACTTTTTCAGGTGAAAACCCCAGATCCCGTAAAATCAATTCCAGGTGAGGAACCGCGGATTTATCCAGAGAAAGGGGCTCAGACAAAGAAGGGGTGAGCAGATCTGTTTTCCGGATTTCGTTCTGTTCAAATGCCGACAGATCCTTGAAAAAATGGCTGAGGGTAATGAAACCGTCTGAACGGGCTTCCTCCATTGCTTTGAAAAACGAGGCTGATTGGGACCGGGAAAACCCCATCTTTGCCAGCACATTGCTTAAAAAATCCAAATCTTTTCGTGAAAGCGCCACCTTGTCCGGAGAAATCCCCTGGCTCAAAAACACGGATTCAAGAAAAGCGGCGGCCGGCCCATCATTGATACCGTGTTTTTGTCCGCCGGGCAAAACAGAGGCATGATTCGCTGCTGAACCCGGGGAAAAGGAAGCCCCGGCATGATTGCTGCCCGCAAACGCCTGGCCGGGCTTTGTTTTGGCGAGGAGCATTGCGAACAGATTTTCTCCCGGCACACCCGCCGGTACAGCCGATCTTGGTCCGGAGGAGAAAGCCCCCCCGGTCAAACCGGACTGTGAAGACAAGAAAAACGGGTTCATAAAAGCGGATGACTTAAGCATCTCCATATCCTTGCATATTTAGTGGTCACACAGTTAAAACAGGCCATTTGAATTTATGATATTGCAAATCACGTGCCCAGGTTGGGCTCCAGAACGAATTGTTCTATTTTAAACAATAATAACAAGTTGTTATGGTTTTTCGATACATTGTGTCCACTGTCGGATCAGCGATCGAACACAAAGGAGGAGGAAAAATTTGCAGCCGAAAGGTACCGGCCGGGAAAAATCTTCCCGAATTTTCATCAGGCCTCATTGGCGATCCAGCTTCGAACGACAGCCGCCGCTCTTTCCGGCTCCCGGGTACTCAATTCCGCAGCCCGCTGCCGGGGATTTCGCTTTTCTTCGGCTTCTGAAATCTGTTTTACCTCGTCATCTCCGGGCGGGAGGGCATTTTTTGCATCACCGGCCTGCACGCCGATCTCTTTGACACTCTTGATCAACGGCCTCACCACCAGGAAAAAAGCGCAAAGAATCAATATCAGATTAAACACGGTTTTTCCGTACTGTTCCAGCAAACGGGAAATTCCCGGTTTTTCCATATCCATGGAGGTCATTTCTTCCATGGTCAGGCCGGATTTGAACGGCACGGACTGAACCGAAACCTGGTCTTCCCGGTCTTCATTAAACCCCATGGCGTTTCTTACCAGCGCCTCGAACATTTTCAAGGATTCCGCATCCCTGGGCACATACTCCCGGGCCGTGGTACCGTCATTTTTTGTGATCGTGCGGTATTCTCCGTCGATCACGGCCGCCACTGAAAGACGCTGGATGGTGCCGGCAGGACGGACCACCCGGCGGTTGATCTTGTTGATTTCATAATTGTTGGTGGCATTTTTACTGACTTTGGATTTTCCGGCAGTCCCCCCGGCGGGAAGAATCCCGGCCCGCTGATTGGCCACGGGTTCATCCCCCGCCACCGCCGCGCCGGCACCGGCTTCACCACCCTCGTTGATGGTTTCCTCCAGAAGCTTGTTGCTTCGAACCACCACCACTGTGGGATCATACTCCTCTTCACTGACCACCACCTCAGAGGTGTCGATTTCCGCGCTTACCCGGACAATGGCGTTGCCGGGGCCCACCACTTCCTCCAGCATGGACTGGACATTTTCGGCAATCTCTTTTTCAATATTCTTTTTGTATTCCAGAAAAGTGCCGCCCAGACCGGCCATCTCCCCTGCCTCTCCGGCGTCACCCCTGAAAATCACCCGGCCCCGGGTATCCACGACACTCACCCGGCTGCTGTCCAGACCTTCCACGGCATTGGCCACCAGACGGACAATGGATTCCACCTTGACACGGGAAAGGGACTGGTTCAAATCCAGCTGGATGGAAGCGGACGGCTGTTTTTCATCTTCCACAAACAGGGATTCCCTGGGAATGGCCAGAAACACGGCCGCTTTTTTCACTTCATCGAAATTCATGATGGTCCGGGCCAGCTCCCCCTGCAATGCCCGGCGATAATTGAGCTGCTGAACAAAATTGGTGGTTCTGAAATCCGGGTTGTCGAACAGCTCAAATCCGACAGTCCCCCCGCCGGGCAATCCTTCGCCGGCCAGGGCCAGCCGGGTTTCATAAACCGATTTTTCCGGCACCATGACCGCACTGCCGCCGGAACCGATTTTATAGGGAATGTTCTGCTCCTTGAGGCGGGTCACAATGGCACCGGCGTCATCCGGGGACAGCCCGTTGTACAACACCTGGTAATTTTCCTGATTGACCACAAAAAACATCACACCGAATCCGGCGGTCACCATCAGAACGACGGCGGCAATACTGATTTTCTTGGCAAGGGGCAGTGCGGCAACAAATCGAATGAAATCCCTGAAAGCGGTGTTCATCGTCTCAATTTTCCTTTTTTTATCCCGATTCTGAAAACAGTGACAGGCATCTTAAAACTGCATGCGGCTGACTTCCTGATATGCTTCGATCGCTTTGTTTCTAAAGGATACCAGCGTTTTCATGGAGATGTCGAATTTCTGAAGCTCGATCATGGTTTTCGCCACATCCGCCTTGCCTGCCAGCATGTCCACAATGGCCTTGTCCGCATTTTCACCCATCCGGTCCACGCTGGTAACCGCCTGTTTCAAAACCTGGCCGAAGGATCCGGATGTATTTTCCCTTGTTCCCTGAACCGTCTGATTGACCGGCAGTCCCGCCGGCCCGTAGATTCCGATCGGATTCATGGATTACCTCCCGATCTCAAGAGCGGCCATGGCCATTTCACGGGCCGTCTTAACGGCGGCGACATTGGACTCGAAGGCCCGTTTGGCCGTCAGCATGTTGACATTTTCCACAAACAGGTCCACGTTGGGTTTGCGGACATACCCCCTTTCATCCGCATCCGGATGGCCCGGCACGAACTCCTCCTTAAAGGGGGTCGGATCTTCCACCACTTCATCGATTTTGACCCCGGAAAGGGCCCCGGTCAGTGTGTCTGAAAACGTCATTTCTTTTTCATCAGGACTCATCACCAGCATCTTGCGGCGGTATGGGGTCCCTTCTTCGGTGCGGGTGGTTTCGATATTGGCCAGGTTATGGCTGATGATATCCATCCGCTTTCTCTGGACGGACATACCGGAAAAACTGATATCAAACGTGTTCTGAAAATGCATTCTATCGTCCTCCGTCTCTGATGGTATCCTTGATGATGGTAATCTTTCGCTTCATCGCCTCCACCGCGGTCTGATAAACCAGCTTGTTTTCCATCAACTTTTTCATCTCCTGATCCACGCCCACCCAGTTGAGGCCGTCAAAGCCGGAAGGATCCTCCTGGATCTCCACATTGACACCGGTTTGGATGTCGTCCCCCAGGTGGGCGGCATGGGTTCGGGTCATGGGGGTACCGGACATGGCGGCGTCCGATTCCAGCGCTTTTTTCAATTCGGCCTGAAAATCGATTTCTCTGGCTTTATACCCGGGGGTGTCCAGGTTGCTGATGTTGCCGGCGATGACACCCTGGCGCTTCTGGGAAATATCGATGGCGTTCTCCAGGGCCTGGAACGAATGGTTGAAAACCGATGAATTCTGTAACATGGTCATGTCCTTTTTTTCAGGGTCAGGGTCTGTTTTTTGTTTTTGGCAAGAACCATTGCAACTATCATTCCACTTCTACTGAACGGCCATCTTTTCTTTATATTCATTGAGTTTGTTTCTCAGGGTCCGCACACTGATGCCCAGCATCTGCGCGGCATGGGTCCGATTGTCATTGGTATGGTCCAGGGTGCTGAAAATGATATTTTTCTCCATCTCCTTGAGGGACACCCCGGGCGTGAAAACCGGGGCCGTGTTTCCGGCAAAAGGCCGGCTCCCCGGCATGGTGAAATCCTCACACGTGATATCCGGCCCTTCACACATCAGAACCGCCCGCTGGATCGTGTTTTCGAGTTCCCGGACATTGCCTTTCCAGGACCGGTTCATGAGCAGGGACAGGGATTCCTGTGTCAAGCCTTTGACATCCCGGTTATCGATGCGGTTGTATTTCCGGATGAAAAAATCGGACAGCAGAGGAATGTCTTCCCGCCGGTCCCGCAGCGGCGGCACCTGCAGCGGCACGACATTGAGCCGGTAATACAGGTCTTCCCGGAATTTTCCGGATTCGATCATGGTATCCAGGTCCCGGTTGGTGGTGGCCAATACTTTGACATCCACGGGAACAGGCGCCCCGCCCCCGACCCGGTCCACCTCCCGCTCCTGGAGAACCCGTAACAGCTTCGCCTGTAGGGAAACATCCATTTCACTGATCTCGTCCAGAAGCAGGCACCCGCCGTTGGCCTGTTCGAATTTACCTTTTTTGCGGGCCAGCGCACCGGTAAAGGTTCCTTTTTCATGGCCGAACAGCTCGCTTTCCAGAAGCGACTCCGGCAACGCCGCACAGTTCACGGCGACAAACGGGTGATTCCGCCGGTGACTGCAAGAATGCACGTACCGGGCAATGAGTTCCTTTCCGGTTCCGGACTCACCGCGGATCAGGACCGGGGCGCGGCTGTCGCATATCTTTCGGACAGACGTCAAAAGCGCCTTCATCTCCGGGTTCCGGGTCACGATGGCGAAACGGTCCGCGCCCCGCTCATCCGGTTTGGCCGGTACGGCCCTCTCAGGCCAGACAATGTTTTGGACCATCCCGGCCTGAACCGGTTTGACAAAAAAATCCATTGCCCCGGCCTTCATGGCATTGACCGCGGTTTCCGGGTCCGCCCCTGCCACCGCCATGACCACCGGGACAAAGGGGTGCCGGCCCCTGATTTTCTTCAACAGCGCCATGGCATCGGTCACGGGGGAACAGGCGCCGATCACCATCAGGTCACAAGCCTGTACGTCCAGATGTTCAAACAGGGATGCCGTATCCGCCACCGCTGAAACAGAGTGATCCAGGGATTCAAATACCCGGACCAGATCTTTCCTGTCCGCCGGGGTGGTTTCAAATATCAGGATTTGCTTTGGTTTCATGAATATATCAGGCTCCTTTTGCCGTTCTCCGGCCGTGCCGTCGAATCACCGGACCGCCTGGTCGAACCGGGCCGCCGCCAGGTGCTCCCGGGCCAGCCGGCTCCAGAAAGGGTTGTCCTGCGCGGCCAGGATTTCAAACAGGGCCTGGCCCGCATCCCGGTCTCCGGCCCGCCAGAAGTTCACGGCCGCTTTGTACTGTAAAAACGCTGTTTCCACCTGAGAATCCGCCATGTCCAGGACCTGGGTGAAAATGGAAGCCGCCTTGTCAAAATCACCTGCCTTCACATACAGGTCCCCGATCTGATCCCCCAGATAACCGGCCAGTGCTGGGCAATGGTCAATGGCTTTCCAGGCGTTTTCCAGAATGGGGCGGGTGGTTTCCATATCCTGGTCCGCCAGGGCGGTCCGGCCCGTTTCTACCAGCAGAGAGGCCCGTTCGCACGGCGGCAGCGGATGGGACAGTGCCCGGGTCATCATGGCCACCGCTTCCCGGAATTTTCCCCGGGCCGCCAATATCCGCCCCATCAGGACCATGGCTTCCCCGGCATAGGGGCTTTTGGGATATGCCCTGATCAACTGCGACAGCCTTTCTTCGGCCGTGTCCGGCCGGGACGTTTCATACAGGGCTTTGCCCGTAAAAAACAACACATCGTCCGGGGCTTTGTCCAGCGGCAGGGCTGCCGCCAGGGTGTGATACAGCTCCAGTGCCGCGGCACTGTTCCCGGAATGACGGTATGCCCTTGCAACCGTCAGCAGCACCGGATCCGGCTCCATCAGCGGAATCACCTGCCGGGCTTCCCGGGTGTACAGCGAGATCACCGTTTCATAATCCTTTTCTTCGTAAGCCTTTTGAATCATTGCTTCCAGCACGTTTTTCAATGCGAACCGGCCGTTTTCCAGCAAAGACCGGTCCGGATTGTTCTGAAAAAAAAGGGTCAGGGTTTCCAGACTGTCATCATATCGTTTCTCATCATGGTATAACACCGCCAGCTTCAAAACGGCCAGCAGGGCCAGAGAGTCATTGATGGGTCCGCCCTGGTGGACATCCCGGATTTTCTCATAAATCTGTTTGGCGGAATAGGAAAGGGGAATCCGGTTTTCCGGATCCTTTTCCTTTTGCTCAGCCAGACGCAGCCAGCCGATCGCCGCCGCCCTGGTATCCGGATACCGGTCCACCACAAACTGGAAACACCGGACCGCATCCATCACCCTGCCGCCCTGAAGAAATGCGTCCCCCACACGGGCCAGGATCATCTCTTTTCCCGGTTTCTTCGGCACGGCATTGTAGTAATGAAGCAGATGATTGACTGCCCGGTCATGCCGGCCCAGCTGGAAACAATTGTTCCCGAAATATAGGGACACATCCGGATTTTGAAAATAAAACCGGTTGTCCCGGGAAATCAGCTGTGTCAACAGGTTCAATGATTCGTTGAAAAAACCTTGTTCATAACGGATTTTGGCGGTTTCAAGCAGGGCTTCATTCCGGATCTCCGGGATATCGGTTTCCGCCAGAAGATCTTCCAGAAGAACCAGGGCCTGGTTTATCCGGCCGGTGGACTGATGAATTTTTGCCGTGTCCAGCATGGCCTGCTGAACAATCAACCCATTTTCATCCGGCGCACTGTTCCGGGCCAGCTCATAATAGGCCAGGGCTTCCGCGTGGTTGCCCATATCCCGGTGCAGGCGGGCCAGGCCCAGGAGTGCACGCCCTCTGTAAGGAGAATCCGGATACCGGTTCAAGACATCCTGAAAACGTTCCGTCAGTTCCCGGTAGTGTACGGCGGGATCGTCCGCATAAAGGGCTGTCAGAATATCGGTCAGCAGGAACCGGGCCTTTTCCGCATAAGGCCCCTGGGGATAGCGGCTCATGATCTGCTGGATCTTGTTGCGGGCCATGGCCCACTGCCGGTTGTCGAACAGAACAAGCGACTCCTGAAACAGGCGGCTGTCCGGCGCATCCGGGTCAGTGATATCCTCCATTGACTGCCGGATGACGGATACTGTTTCACTCCTTTGCTTTTCGTCCGGATCCGGAACCTTTTCAGCCGGTTGAATCTGGTTCATGGCGGGAATCCCGGAAATCTGGGGCATCGGCTTCAGGCCGCCGGAGGCTTTGACCTCTTTTTTTTCCGTATCCAGTTTTTTTTCCGTTTCCAGGGTAATCACCAGTCCGCCGTTTCGACGAACCGCCCCGGCCCGGGGAAGGTCCGGATGGCGGCCGTCCAGGGCGATGCGCACCCTGTCCGGGTGATGCCCTATGCGCAGGTGCGTCACCCATCCCATGTCCACGGGCAAAACCGCTGTATTGAACCCGGGCAGGACCTCGTACAGATCGATGAATATCACCGGCGCGGTGTCGGAAGCAGCCACCCGGTACCGCCCATTCAGGTCCCATCCTGAAATGTCAATCACCGGATTGTCACGATCCGCCGCAGGAATAACCGCCACGTCCAGCACACGGTCCCGGGTGACCACGGACAGGGTGCGGGCCTCCTGGTTCACCCGGATCTCCGTGCGCAGGTCTTCTGCCCGGGAGGCTGCCCACGAAAGCCCGTTCAGGCCCAGGCCGGCCAACACCGCTCCCAGCAAGAAAACCCCTTTGAATCTGATCATGCCTCCCTCTCCTTGTGATCCTGATTCCCGGTGACCGCCATGGTGCCCCAGGATCTGATATTTTTTTCAGCCGCCCCTCCGCGGTTTCCCGTTTTTCGACGGAAACTGCGGAGTAAGGCATTGACAGCAATATAAGCAAAATAAATGCCAGAACAAAGGAAACTGGAAAAAGCAGGAAAATTGCCGGCCGGTAAAGAAGGTGCCCGGTCAAATCACCGGCATTTTTTTGACGGAAATATCAGGAATCAAAAGGGGAGATGTTGTGTTTTTTGATTTTTTCAACCAGCGTGGTTCGTTTGATCTTGAGCATCCGGGCGGCCTTGGCCTTGACCCCGTCGCTTTTTTCAAGGGCGTTGCAGATGATCCTTGTCTCATACGCTTTGACCGCATCGGAAAGGTTCATGCCGTTTTCCAGCAGCGGCAGATCCCCGTCGACAGTACCGTCAATGCCGCCGGCACCGTCACCGGCATCATCATCTCCGGCATAAAAATGTTCCGGCAGGTCGGTCACCGCCACCACCGGATTGTCACACAAAATGACCAGGCGTTTGATCAGGTTTTCCAGTTCCCTGACATTGCCCGGCCAGTCATACCGCATCAGTGCGGTCATGGCTTCCGGTGAAAAAGAGCGGACCGGTGTGTCCTGGTCTTTCTTGAATTTTTCCAGAAAAAAATCCACCAGAAGCGGAATATCGGTTCTTCGGCGGGCCAGGGGAGGCACATGGATGGGAATCACATTCAACCGGTAGAACAGATCTTCCCGGAATGATCCGTCTTTCACCGCTTCTGCCAGATCCTTGTTGGTGGCGGCAATGATCCGGGCTTCCACATCGATGCTCTGGGTGCCGCCCACCCGTTCAAAGGTTTTCTCCTGGAGAACCCGCAACAGTTTGACTTGCAGCAGCGGACTCATCTCCCCCACTTCATCCAGAAATATGGTGCCTTTGCCGGCCAGTTCGAACCGGCCCACCCGCTTTTTGTGAGCCCCGGTGAACGCCCCTTTTTCATGACCGAAAAGCTCGCTTTCCAGCAGCGATTCAGGGATGGCGCCGCAATTCACGGCCACGAACGGGTGCTGCTTCCGGCTGCTGAACCGGTGAATGGTCCGGACAATCAGCTCCTTGCCAGAACCCGATGCCCCGGTCACCAGAAGCGTGTTTTCCGTGTCCGCCACTTTTTGAACCAGATCGTGAATTTTTTTTATGGCCGGAGATTCGCCGATAAAATCATCATAACTGTACCCGGTGCAGCCGGACTGCTTCCGTTCCTTTTCTTTTTTCTGGAGCCGGGAAAGCTTGAGCGCATTTTCCACATGGGTCAGCAGTTCTTTAACCCCCACCGGTTTGGTGACATAGTCGAACGCCCCTTTTTTCACGGCCGTCACCGCCCCGGGGATACTGCCGTAACCGGTGAGAATAATGCACAGGGTATCCGGAGAATGGGCAATGATATGGTCCAGCACCTGCATGCCGTCCGGGTCCGGCATGTTCAGATCGGTAATCACCAGGTCAAAGGCCCCGGGCACCAGATCCGATATTGCGGCACTGCTTTCCAGGTAGGACCGAACATCATACCCGCCCTTGTCCTTGAGCATGTCTTCCAGCAGAGCCAGAATTTCCGGATCATCATCCAGAATCATTATTTTTTCAGTGATTTTCATGTAATCCTTATGATCATTTACAGAAAATCACCCCGATGAAACTTGACCGTGGCGATCCGGGCGGTGAGCGACAGATCGTTGGCCCATCCCAGCAATGCCTGATCGCCGGAGAACCAGGCTGCCGCTTTTTTTTCGAACTGATGGATCTCATGTTCGATCACGTCAACCAGGGGAGCCATCTGTTTCAAAGTTTTGGCTGGATTTTCCAGATCTGCGGCATAGGTTTCCAGCAAGGTCAGAATATCCTCCCCCCGGGAAAGCAATTGCGCCCTGGGATCGTTTCCACCGGAATCCGGCTGTGCGTCAGGCGTTTTCTCCAGCGAGGTGAGTTCCCGGTTGAACACATCATCAAACACCGCCGGGGTTCCCCGGGAAAGTGATGGAGTCTGCCGGTATCCGTTCACCGGGATATTGTCGATGCCGTAAACATTCATATCCGCCTCCCCGGGCACTGTCAGCCCCCGAAAACCTTTTCCAGTTTCTGGGTGATGGTTTCGGTGGTAAAGGGCTTGACCACATAGTTGTTCACCCCGGCCTGAACCGCCTGGATGATGTTTTCCTTCTGGGCTTCCGCAGTCACCATGACAAAAGGGGTCCCCTTGAGTGCATCATCGGACCGCACTGCCGTGAGCAGATCCAGACCGGTCATCTCCGGCATGTTCCAGTCACACATGATCAAATCGATTTTCTGATTCTTCAGGATTTTCAATGCATTTTTGCCGTTGTCCGCTTCATAGATATTGGTGAACCCGATCTGAACGAGAATGTTTTTCAATATCCGCCTCATGGTCGCAAAATCATCGACAATCAGCACTTCCATATTGAGATCCATAGAATAAACGCCTTTTTTTCTGCTGTTGTAGTCAGGAAACTGGTTCCGGTCCCGGAGAAGATCCCCTACGTGTCCGGCGAAGCCGCCATCCCCGGCCATCTTCCGGATTCAGTTTCAAATATTATCTTTCCAGAAGTGTTCTGTCAAGTCCGCAGGCCAAAGAAACTCCGGGTCACGGCATCGTGTTTTCCACCGTTTGTTCCGGAAAAAGCCCCCGGGTGATGCGGGCCCCGGTCTCCGAATCCACAAACGACAGGATATCGCCGACCACATCCCCTTTCATCCGGGAAAACAGCGCCGTCACCAGCTCGATGTCCAGCTGCTCGATCAGTTGGGCCACTTTCTGGGGTTTCATGGTGGAATAGATTTTTATCAGATGTTTGACCTCCGCCTCCTGGATCTCGTTTTTCTGGCCCATCGTTGCCAGGATCTCTTCCCGAAGCAGCGTCAACTCATCGATCTTCCGGGTGATCTCCTCTTTGAGCTCCTGCAGGCGGGCCTCCTGCCGTTCCAGATATTTTTCCCGTTCCAAGAGGGTCTCTTTTTCCGCAGCCAGCTGCACCGCCATCTGTTCCTGAGTGGCGGAATCCGCCGTGACCGGTTCTTTGGCATCACCGGGTCCAACGGCACCCGCCGTATCAGCGGCATTGGCCGACGTCATCAGAGAAAGCGCGGGCAACACCACCGGATCCGTTTGTACCGGAATCGATGCCGTCGTTCCTTCCGGGATATCACGGACGTCCGCCGGCATCCCAGGCCGGTTCCCGGCCAGATAAACCGTTATCACGCCCACCTTCAGAATGATCATCCACATCAGCACCGGCAACACATATTTTCTCATACCCCTCCTCCTTTGCGGAGCAGCACCAGTTCATCACTGGATTTCTGCAAATCGGTCTCCACCTGTTTTTTATGCATCCCGGCATGGCTGGATTTCAGATTTTCCAGCGATTCTTTTTCAATATACTGCTGTTTGAGCCGGGCCCGGAGCGCATGAACTTTTTCTTCCTGTTTTTCCAGTTCGGTCCGGGCGGTTTCCAGGTCCCGGTCCAGCCGGCGGACAAAATTCCGGCAGGCCAGGTACCGGCCGGCAGCGATCCCGTCCCGGCTCTCCTGCTTCAACTGGCCGTACATCTGTTCTTTTTCACGGCAGACATCCTGGATCCGGCATCGGATATCCCGGCACACCATCCTGGCTTCCGCCAGATCCAGCCTGGCCTTCTCTTCCCGGTACCGGCGGTATTTCAACACCGGGTCCAGTTTGAACCGAAACTGTTTCACGGGTTGCTCCTCCCTTGGCTAAAACAAATGGGTCAATTGCGTCAGGCTCTCTTCAAAAGAGATCTTTTCATAAATTCCCTGCTGCAAAAACGCGTTCACGTCCTTGATCACTTTTTTGGCAAAATCGATTTCCGGGTCACTGCCGTCCACATAGGCCCCGATACGGATCAGGTCCTCCGCTTCCCGGTAGGCGGTCAATACCCGCAGCAGCCGCTTGGCCGCCGCCGCGTGCTCCGGAGACACAATATCGTTCATGACCCGGCTGATACTGGCCGGAACGTCCACGGCCGGATAATGGCCTTTCTGGGCGATGGCCCGGGACAGCACGATATGGCCGTCCGTGATGGACCGCACCGTGTCGGCCACGGGCTCGTTCATGTCGTCCCCTTCCACCAGCACCGTATAGATGCCGGTGATGCTGCCGCCCTGTTCCAGGATTCCGGCCCGTTCCAGCAGTTTGGGAATCCGGCCGAACACACTGGGGGTATAGCCTTTTGCCGACGGGGGCTCTCCCACGGCCAGCCCGACTTCCCGCATGGACATGGCAAACCGGGTGATGGAATCCATGATCAGCAGCACATCCTTTCCCTGGTCCCGGAAATATTCCGCCAACGCCGTTGCCGTGTAAGCACCCCTGATCCGGACCAGGGGCGGGGCATCCGATGTGGCCACCACCACCACCGATTTTTTCAGCCCCTCTTCCCCCAGGCTCCGTTCGATGAATTCCCGGACCTCCCGGCCCCGCTCGCCGATCATGCCGATCACGATCACGTCCGCCGTGGTGTTCCGGGCGATCATGCCCATGAGCACGCTCTTGCCCACTCCCGATCCGGCCATGATGGCCATGCGCTGCCCCTTGCCCACGGTGATCATGGCGTTGATGGCGGAAACCCCGACATCCATCACATCATGAACCACTTTGCGTTTCAGCGGATTGAGCACGTTGCCGTGCACGGGATACCCGGTGTCCGGCACCAGGGGGCCTTTGTCGTCGATGGGCCGGCCCATGCCGTCCACCACCCTTCCTAAAAACGACTCCCCCACCGGCACATCCGGGGTATCGCTGACCGCCAGGGTCCGGCTGCCCGGCCGGATCCCCCCCATCTCGCCGAAGGGCATCAGGATGATATTCTTCTCGTTGAATCCGATCACTTCCGCCGCAATATGGGTCCCCTGGCTGTCCTCGATGTCACAGATACTGCCGACACTCAACCGGGGGCCGCTGGCTTCGGCCACCAGGCCCGTCACCTTGAGAATGGATCCGGTGAGGCGGACCATGGGACAGACGGCCAGGGCCCTGTGGTACTTTTCCCAGTCAATGGCCGGAACCGGGTCATGGGTGCGTGTCTCAGCCGTCATGGGTCGATACGGCCTCACCCGAGTCTTTGCCTGCGCGGTTCAGGACGTCATACACATGTTTTATCCGGGTCTCGATACCGGCATCCATATCCCCGTGCGGGGTTTCCATACGGCAGCCGCCCCGGGAAACCGATGTATCGGGTTTCAGGGTCACCCGGTTCATGTCCGTGGCGGAAACTTCGGCACTGGATATGAGCGCGTCCACCGCTTCCATGTCCTTTGGGTTCAGCCGCAGGGTGATGGGTTGGCCCGCCGGGGCATCCGCCAGAATATGCCGGACCGTCTCCCGGATCACCCGGGAGTCCAGGGACACTTCGCAATAAATGATTTTTCTGCACACAGCCATCACCAGGTCCAGCAGTTCGTTCTCATACTGTTTGACCAGTTCCCCACGAAGTCCGGCCAGCGTCTCGATGACGGCGGACAGCGTCTCTGCCAGGTCCTGCATTTTTTTTTCACCAGCCCGGATCCCGTCCTTTTCTCCGGCGGCAAACCCTTTTTCATACGCCTCCTGTTCCAGAAGGGTGCACTGGCGGCAGGTCTCTTCCTTGAGGGCCGCCATCTCTTCCTCGGTTTTGCGCACGATCTCCAGTGCTTCGCTGCAATCCGCCGGAGAAGGGCCGGAGGGTGACGGCACCAGGTCGGGATGCTCTGTCATGGCCTGAAAGACATCCGGTGTTTCCGGCGCTTCCGCCAGTACATCAAACTCATGTTCCGGCGGGATCCGGCTGTCCTCTACCGCCTCATCCCGCAGCGCTTCGAATTCCTCGAAACTCACTTTGGAAAACCCATGCACTTTTTTCAATACCCTTGGCGGGCCGTCAGACCAGGACATCTTCCTTTCCTTTTCCAGGGAAGACCAGCCGGCCTTCCGCCTCCAGACGCTTGGCCGCCGCCAGAATATCCTGCTGGGCCTGTTCCACGTCGCGCAACCGGACCGGCCCCATCACTTCCATATCTTCTCTGAGCATTTCCGCGGCCCGCTGGGAAAGGTTCTGGAACACCTTTTCCTTCAATTCTTCAGAAGCGGTTTTCAAGGCCTTGATCAGCAACTGGCTGTCCACGTTCTGCAGAATTTCCCTGAAGTTCCTGTTTTCGAATTCGATCAGGTCTTCAAACACGAACATTTTCTGCCGGACCGACTGGGCCAGATCGGAATCCTGTTTTTCCAGATAGGCCATGATGTTTTCTTCGGTGGTGCCGCCCACCTGGTTCAATATGGATGCCAGGGCCTCGATCCCGTTGAACTCCCTGGAGCTGGTTCCGGTGGCCGACAGATTCTTCTGTATGGTCTGGTCCAGCTCCCGGACAAACTCCATGGGCACATCCCCTAATTCGGTCAACCGGTAAGCCACCTCGATACGGATATCTTCCGGCAGCAGTTCGAGCACTTCGGCCGCCTTGCGGTCGGACACATAGGACAGAATCAGGGCGATGGTCTGGGGGTGTTCCGCCCGGATGGCGCTGGTCAGCTGTTCCGGGGACAGGTGAACCAGGTTTTCGAACGGCTCCCTGTCCAGCTCGATGTCCGCATCGTCATCTCCCAGGGTTTCCTTGACCGCGCTGGCAAAAAACTCCCGGCCGGATATCATCAGGGTGTCGGTCTGATGGTAGGTTTTCAGAAATTCATCCATGACCCCGTCCACCACTTCCCTGGAAATATTGGAAATCTCGGACATGCTCTGGCCGATTTTTTTGATGGTATGTTTGTCCAGGGTTTTCATGAAATAGGTGGTAAACTCTTCCCCCGCGCTCAGAAGAAATACCGCGGCCTTCTGATACCCGTTCAGATCACCCAATTGCAGTTGTTTTGGAGCCATTTTTTTCCCATCCGTCCATCAAAGACTGTTGAGCAGGTCATCGATCCCGGCCTGATCCAGGCCGCCCCCCTTTTTCTGGGGTCCCGCCAGCAGCTGGACCTGTTCATCCACTTTTTTCTGGAGCTCTTCCGTTGAAATTTCCGGGTTTTTCTCCCGTTCCGTCAATTTGAGACCAAAGGAGATCACCATTTTGGTGATCTTTTCCTCGATTTCCGCCACCAGTTTGATGATCCGCTGGAGACGCTGACCCGTCAGATCCTGAAAACTCATCTGGGTGAAGGTGTCGGTGACCAGCTCCAGGTACTCGCCATTGTGCTTTGCCAGCGCCTCCAGGGCCGGGGCCAGGTCCGCCACCACGGACGGTTCCAGGGTACGGCCGTCAACCGTGCCGGTCTGCAAGGCCGTGATGATCTTTTTGTTCTCAGATACCAGCTGGTTCATGCGGTCCAGGTTGTCCATGATGGTGTTGGCCGCCTGTTCCGTGGTTTCGATGATTCCTTCCAGCTGATCCGAGGTCTGGGGAATGAACACATTGGCGATGTCCTCGATATGGGGCCGGATCTTCCGGGTGAACTCTTTTCGAAAATTGATGAGCACCAGGGCCAGCTCCTTGACATTGCCGGTCATCTCCTCGGTGACGGACCGGTAAAACGTCTCGTCATCCTGGTCCATGGCGTGCGATACCGCCTGTTTGAAAAAAAAGGTCAGCTCCTCCACTTCACTCTCGGACAGTTTGCCGGAAACAATATTGATGATTTCCGCTCTGTAATCAGATGTCATATGGTTATTTTCCTTACAGGGTTTATAATTTCAGGGATTCTCCGGTTGATTCCAGAATGACCGCCACAGCCAGCTTTTCCGTATCAGTGATGACCCAGACCATTGTTTCCCGGATCCGGTCGATATCCGGCAGGAGCAGGGGCATGTCGGAGCGGTGGATCAGCCCGGGAATGCCCAGCTGAATGCGGGCATCCCTGTCAAACTGGGAAAACATATGACCGGCAATCATGTTGGTCGCTTCCTTGATGGTATCCGCTTTCTGGTCTTCGGTCACATGGTCCGGATCGATCCCCAGAAAATCAGCCGTCATCCGCGACACCCACCGGTCCGGGGCGATCACGTACACCGCCCCTTCAAGCCCCTTTGAAAACCGCAGCACCGCTCCGGTCAACACCTGATCTCCAAAAGCGTCCACGGAACTGTCTTCCCCGGCCGGCTGAATCTCCACGGTTTCAAAAAAAGCGGTTTCAAACACCTCAGAAATCGAGGTCTTCATCATCGTCGTCAAATCCGGCAACCCCACTGCCCACCTCCAGAATCGCATTCAATGTCTGTTTGATCTCTTCAGGAACAAACGGTTTTTTCACATATCCCACCGCACCCAGTGACATGGCTTCGACCATTTTCTTTTCACTGCCTTCAGTGGACACCACCACCACGGGAATCGATGCCAGGGTGTGGTTTTCCTTGATCCGGGCGATCAGGTCCAGCCCGTTCATGTTCGGCATGTTGATATCGGTCAGCACCAGATCCACCCGGTTGGTTTCCATGATTGCCAGTGCTTGTTTTCCGTCGGATGCGTCGAGAAATGCGCCCACGTCGAATCCCGACACCTTGATGATTTTTTTGATAATCGCCCGGATGGAGGATGAGTCATCCACCACCAGCACCGTATATGCCATCGGCCTATTCCCCCGCTGAAAGTTGTATCATCTCTTCGATTTGTGCATATTGTTCCCGGAACCGGACAATGATCTGCTGCAAATCCAGCGCGGTCATGTTCAGCCGGTCCACCGCTTCCTTGTAATACCGGTACGCCAGGCCGTCGGCCCCGACTCCTTGTCCGATCATCATGCAGATGCAGTCCGCCATGTATACCACAGGCAGGGCCAGGCCTTGATATTCGCTTTCCATCGGATTGTGGTGATGGCGGATAATATCCACCATCCGCGGATCAAACCCCCATTTTTCCGCGGCCAGTGCCCCCAGCTCGGCATGGTCGATTCCCAGCACCTCTTTTTCCGCTTCCAGAAAACTTTTGCCCGCCCCGTACACCCGGTCTTTGATTTTATCAAACGCCTTTGAAATATAGGTATGGAGAATCACCTTGCCCAGGTCCTTGATCAAAGCCGAGGTGAACACCAGAGACACATCGCCGGCATCCTTTTCTTCAGCCAGCCCCCGGGCGATGATCGCAGCCGAGACCGAATACCGCCACAATTCCCCGTATCCCAGATCATACCCGGGGTGGTCCGATCTGAAATTCGGGGCGCTGTCCGCCAGCATCACCAGAGCGATCAGTTTTTCCATGCCCAGAAGGCTGACCGCCTGCTTCACATCGGTCACTTTTCTGACCCCGCCCATGGCCACGGAATTACACATGCGAAGCACATTGGCGGTCATGGACTGATCGTATTGAATCACCGCCGCCAGATCTCCACTGCCGGTATCCGGATCACTCACCAGGTGCATCAAGCGGGCCGTGACATGGGATACCGGCTTCAAGGTATCGATATCGGCAATGATCCGGGACAGGTCCGTCATATTTCGATCTCCTTTGCACCGGATACCTTCAACAGAGTGCGGCCTGTTCCCAGCTCCAGTTTCAATGTCCGGTTCACGGTGCCGCCCACGGCTTCATAATGAATCATGACCTTGTTTTTCCAGAACAGTTTCCGCAACATGGCGTAATTGCGCTTACCGATATTGAACAGATCGTTCTGATCCAGGATCTGGGCCCCGCCCACCACAATCACACGCATCCGGTTCTTTTTGGCGCCGTACCGGTACGCGGTCTTGAACAGGGCCGGTATTCCGGTATCTCCGAACATATAAGGGTTTCTGGCCGCCTTTTCCCGGTCGATCCTGGATTCAGGCAGCATATAATGCAGCAGTCCCCCCACCCGGACTTCCGGATCGTAGACCGCCACCCCGATACAGGACCCCAGCGAATAGGTGGCCAGAACCGCGGAAGGATCGGCAGCCACTTTCATATCTCCCACCCCGACAATCAACTGCATTCATCGATCCTCGCCGTCCGGAAAAGAACTATCAGTGTCTGTCCTTTCCCGCAGGGTGCGGCGCTGGTGTTTGAAGATGCTGGCAATGATCTTTTCCCGGGTATTGATATCCAGGTCCGAAAATTTGATGCCCAGATAATAGAACCCGCTGCACCCACCGGAAGGCGCATCCACGCGCACCACCTGCCCATATACATCGATATGCATCAGGGGTCTCCGGGACAGCACCAGCTGGATATGCACGAATTCACCCACCAGCACCGGGCTTTCCACCGCCATTTTCATGCCGGCCCCGCCGATATCCACGGCCGTTCCCTTGTGAAAACGGATGGTTTCGGACGTATCCTTTGAGACCGCGGCCAGAATGCTGTCCAGTTTGTCGTTGAGATGAACCAGAAACCGGATCAGCTCCCGGTCAACTCCCGCGTCCTCCAGCCGGGCCGTATCAATGCAGCCGTCAATATATTGACTGGTTTCCGCTTCCGGTGCCAGCTGGGAAATCTTTTTCTGGGACAATTCATACTCTTCTTTGTCCACCACCCGGAATTTGACATCAAAGGTCAGACTGGCCCGGACAAAATCCCGTTTTTCTCTGAAATCCTGGGGTTCACTCATATCTGTCTCCTGACTTGGAAAATCATTCTCACATGCGCCTGTCCCTGAATCATGCAAATGTCATGCCTCTGACAAGCTTTTGTGCATCATTCCGAAAAAAGAGAAAAAATCCCCTGAACATCCAGAATCAGGCCCACGGTCCCGTCCCCGAGAATGGCCCCCCCGGAAATGCCTTTGATGTGTTCCAGGCTGTATCCCAGATTTTTGATCACATACTCATCTCTTCCCAAAAGATCATCCACCAGCAGCCCCCGCTTCTCGTCATTGGATTCCAGCACCACCACCAGTCCCTGCCAGGGATTTTCAAATTCGTTTTCGATATCGGCGAACCGGTTCATTCGAATCAGCGGGATCAGGGCGTTGCCGTCCAGAATCATTTCCGCTTTTCCCTCCACCGTGCTGCAGTTGGACCGATCCGGCCGGAAAGACCGGCTCACCGCCAGGGTGGGAATGATATATTTTTCTTTTCCGATGCGCACCAGCATCCCGTCGATGATGGCCAGGGTCAACGGCAGTGCAATGGTAAAACGGGTCCCTTTTCCCGGCCTGGAAGAAATGGTGATTTCGCCCCTGAGTTTTTCAATGGCCCGCTTGACCACGTCCATGCCCACACCCCGGCCGGAAATATCCGTGATTTCGCTGGCCGTGGAGAATCCCGCCGCCATGATCAGCTGGTCCACCTGCTGGGTGGTCAGATTGTCGCCGGATTGAATGATTCCCGAAGAGATCGCCTTGGCACGGATCTTCTCACGGTCCAGTCCTTTGCCGTCATCCTCGATCTCAATCACGATATTGCCGCCCTTGTGAAAGGCCCGCAGCGTGATTTTTCCCTGGGCCGGTTTGCCCGCTTCCTTTCGTTCCGCTTCCTGTTCGATGGCATGGTCCACGGCATTGCGGATCATGTGAACCATGGGATCGTACAGCGCCTCCACCACGTTCCGGTCGATTTCGGTTTCTTCTCCGAACATCTCCAGTTTCACTTTTTTGCCGGACCTCCGGGAAAGGTCTCTGACCAGGCGGATCATCTTCATGAACGTGGACTTGATGGGCACCATGCGCATGGCCATGGCCACGTTCTGCATGCTGGTCACGATCTGCCCCAGCTGGGCCAGGCTGTTGAGCAGGGCCGGGTCTGACGAGGCTTTCTGCCGGAGCATGGACTGAGCGATCACCAGTTCCCCGGCCAGGTCCACCAGATCATCGAGCTTGGCGGTGCTGACCTTGACCTGGGCCCCGGCTTTTCTCTGCAGGGATTTCTGCTTTTCCAGCGCCGCGGTCACATCCTGTTCTTCCACCAGATGATCGGCGACAAATATCTCCCCGATAGGCTTGTCCGGATTCTGCCGCTGTTTTTCCAAAGCAAGGGACACATCTTCTTTTCTGATTTTCCGGTCCCGGACCAGAATCCCGCCCACCTTGCCGGAATCTCCGCTCATGATCAGTTCCGGCAGCTCCCGGAGCTGATGGGTGATGGTGTCGATATCGATGTCTTCATCCATGGGCATGCGGCCCTGGCTCACCCCTTCCCGGGTACGCTGCAGCAGCAGCTTCATGATATCCACGGACGCCAGAATGGCATCCGTGGCCACATCGTTGATCAGAAACTCGCCGTTTCTGGCCTTGTCCAGAAAGGTTTCCGTGGTATGGGCCAGGGTGTTCATCCTGGTGAGTTCCAGAAACGCGGACACCCCCTTGATGGTGTGAAAGGGGCGGAAAATATCGTTGATAATCTCTTTGTTGCCCGGATCCTCCTCCAGCTCCACCAGATGGATTTCGATGTTCTCGATATTCTCGGTGGATTCGGAGACAAAATCGGACAATATTTCCAGATCGTCGGCAGACAGTTCTTTACCGGGGGCCGGACCGGCATCCGGGGTCCCGGAAGATGAGGTGTCTTTACCTTCACCAAAAACATGCCGGACATCCGCCATATCCACGGACGGGGGGGTCCCGTTCTCCAGATCGGTCAACAGGTCCCGCAGGATCTCCACCCCGTTTTCCAGAGGGGTCATGTCCGTGGTTTCCGCCAGCACCACCCGGCCGGCATACCCTTTATACAGGGAAATCACTTCCAGGAACTCAGGCGCGTCCAGACCGGCCGCCGCCGCCGTCATCTCGTCCATGAGGTTCAATATGCGTCCCATCCCGTCGATGTCATCATGACTGACGATGGTCACCTGACCTGCCAGATCTTCCAGTTGTGTGCCAAGGGTATCCAGTCCCATTTGCCGTCCTCATCCCTGACTTCAGTGAAATCAGTAATAAATGTTGTCAACAATGCTGTCCTGTCCTTCCATTATCAGCCCGATTCATCCAGTGTCAAGGAGAATGTTTCCCGGTCAATTGTTCACATTGACATTTACGGCCCGTCCCGATATATTTACCGGATAATCATGGCCCTGAAACCACCTGACCGACAACGATACATAAACCGGATGAATGACAATTTATGACTGTGTCTGCCGATATCACCCCGTCCCAGCTCGACACCCTGTCCAAACTGATTTACCGCGAAACCGGTATCGTTATCGGCGAAAAAAAACTGGCCCTGCTCCGGGCCCGGCTGGCCAAACGGATGCGGTTCACCCAGAAGCGGTCGGTTTCCGATTACATGAAACTGCTGCAACAGGATCAGACGGAATTTCTTCATTTCCTGGATGCCATCACCACCAATCATACCTATTTTTTCCGGGAAAACCGCCATTGTGAATACCTGGTCTCCCAACTGGACCCGTCCGCTGCCGTCAAAATCTGGTGCGCGGCCTGCTCCAGCGGCGAAGAACCCTATTCCCTGGCGGCCCAGCTGCTGGATGCCGGCATCCGGTTTTCCATCTTTGCCACAGACATTTCAGAAACCATGCTGGCGGCGGCCCGCACCGGCATTTTTCCCAGAGAGCGGCTCAAACAGTTTCCCAGGCCCACCCTCTCCCGGTATTTCCAGCGGGGGCACGGCCGGCGGGAAGGCAGCGTGCGGGTCAAACCCGAAGTGCGGCGCCATATCACGTTTGCCAGGTTCAACCTCATTGCGGACCGCCCTTCGGACATATTTGACGTGATTTTCTGCAGAAACGTGATGATCTATTTCGACACTCCCACCCGGCAGCAGGTGGTGGACCGCCTGGTACCCGCGCTCAAGCCGGGCGGCTATTTTTTCGTGGGACTGTCCGAAAGCCTGAGCGGCGTCCGCCACCCGATGAGCAACCTGATTCCCAGCGCTTACCGAAAAAACTGACTTGGCAAGGAGGAACCCCTTTCATGACCCCGAAAATCAAAGTGCTGATCGTTGACGATTCCGCCGTGGTCCGCAAAATTTTTACCCAGCAGCTGGAAAAAGCATCCGGCATCGAAGTGGTGGGGACCGCCCCGGATCCCTATATCGCCAGGGAAAAAATCGTGCGGCTCAAACCGGATGTCATTACCCTGGACATTGAAATGCCCCGCATGGACGGCATCACCTTTCTCAAGCATTTGATGAAATCCCATCCCATGCCGGTGATCATTGTCAGCTCCCTGACCCGGAAAAGCAGCAAGCTGGCTCTGGAAGCCCTGTCTTTAGGGGCACTGGAAGTGTTGTCCAAACCGTCCGTGGCCTATTCCGTGGGCGACATGGGGGAACAGCTCATTGAAAAAATCAAGGCCGTGGCCGTGGTGGATGTCAAATCCCGGCTCCAGAAAAAACAGTCCCTTCCGGAATCCCCCCGGGCCCTGTACGCCCCCAAAGCCCTGGCCGAGACCACCAACAAGCTCATTGCCATCGGGGCGTCCACCGGCGGTACCGAAGCCCTCAAACAGGTGCTGACCAAAATCCCCCGCAACTCTCCGGGGATCCTGGTGGTCCAGCACATGCCCCCCAATTTCACGGCCGCCTTTGCCGAACGGCTGAACGGCCTGTGCGAGATCTCCGTCTCCGAAGCCAGAAACGGAGAGGCCATCACCAACGGCAAAGCCCTGATCGCGCCGGGGAATTTTCACATGCTGCTGCGGCGCAGCGGCTCCAGTTATTATGTCCAGATCAAGTCCGGCCCCCGGGTGCACCACCAGCGTCCGGCCGTGGACGTGCTGTTCAAAACCGTAGCCATGCACGCCGGGGCCAATGCCTTAGGAATCATTCTCACGGGCATGGGCGCGGACGGGGCCCAGGGACTGCTGGCCATGAAACAGGCCGGGGCCTACACCATCGCCCAGGACGAAGAGTCCTGCGTGGTGTTCGGCATGCCCAAGGAAGCGATCCGGCTCCAGGCCGTGGACAATGTGCTGCCCCTGGACAAAATCGCCCAGGCCGCTCTGTCCAGGATTGTCAGAAATTCAGTATAATGGTTTGGTGTAAGCATGGATGATCAGACAGCACATATGGCGGTGGCGGATTATTTTCTGAGGCCCGGGTATATTTACATGCCGGACAAGCCCACGGCCATTTCCGCGGTGGTGGGGTCAGGCGTGGCCGTGTGCGTGTATGACAAAAAACGCAAGGTCGGCGGCATGAACCTTTACAAACTGCCGGCCAACAAAAAAGAGCAGGACACCTTTCCCATTTACGGCAACGTCGCCACCAAGGCCCTGGTGATCATGCTCCTCAAACGCGGATCCAAACGCCGGCATCTGAGGTCCCAGATTTTCGGGGGGGCTTTCAATCCGGATGTATCCGACAGGGACGTGGGCAAAGAAAACATTGCCATGGCCCGACGGATCCTGAACCGCATGGGGGTCTCCATTGTTTCCGAAGACGTGGGCGGGGCCCTGGGCAGGAAAATCGTGTTCAACACCCTGACCAGTGACGTGGCGGTCCTCAAGACCGAAGGGGTGCGAAAATCCGACTGGTATCCGTATCACTCCGACCGTTGATGCCTGATACATCGAAAAGATACGGGGAAAATATCTGATGGCATGGTTTATGCTTTATTCTCAGACAGTATAAATTGTTTCAAGGACCCAACGATGCCGTATCATGTTATCAGACAACCAGGAACAGGAAACCGGAAATGAACAAACCCATTCTGATCATCAGTGACCAGGAAACCGACCACCACCAGTTTACGCACCTGTTGGAAACCAGGGGATACACCGTTCAAGGCGCACACCCGGACCAGGCCATCGCCCTGCTGGACCAAAGCGACGGCTTTTCGGCGGTAATCATGGATTACGACCTGGGCCGGGACCGGGTCCATACCTGTCTGGACAAACTGCAACACCTTCACAGCACGGCCTGCATGATCCTTTACGGCCGCAACGCCACCCCGGACAATATCTCAGAGGTACTGCAAAAAGGCGTTTACGCCTATCTGGAACGCCGGCTCATTCCGGACCGGATCGTTGACACCCTGCTGGGGGGCCTGGAAAACCGGAAAGCCTTTATCCACATCATCAAAATGATGGATCAGCTGGAAACGGAAAAAGCGGCCCTGAAACGCAGAAACCAGGAACTTCATTTCATCAACCGGCTCAGCCGCAAAGTGGCCTATGACCTGCACTGGGATGAAATCATGCCCCGGATTCTGGATGCCGGGCTGATGGAGGTGGTGGATCTCACCCTGTTCGCACTGCTGTACCGTATCGGAGACGGGTGGCACCTCACCTGCCATGCCCCGGACAAAACCATCCGGCCGGCCACGTTCAATGACATCAAACAGGACATGGCCGCCAAATTCATGACACTTTCCGGAGAAGATGTCGAGCCGGGCCGAATCTCCCACACCCAGCTGTCCCAGGGGGCGGAAACTGCCATCGACATGAGCGACATCACAGCCTATCCCCCACCTCTGATCCTGCCCCTGAACACCGGTTCGGTCCCCATGGGCATGGTCAGCATGGTGCCCCGCAGCCCCCGGGTATTCAGCCAGGACAATTCCGAACTGATGTCCACGCTGGCCAACATTCTGGCCATGTCCCTGAACAACGCCCAGAAATTCAACCGGCTCCGGGAACGGTCCGCCATTGACGGTTTGACCGGGCTGTGCAACCACACCCGCTTCAAAGAGGTGGTCAAACAGGAATTCGAACGCTCGGCCCGGTACGGCAAACCGGTCACCCTGGTGATGCTGGACGGGGACGGGTTCAAGGAAATCAACGACACCTATGGACATCTGGCCGGAGACATGGTGCTTCAGGAACTGGCGGGATGTTTGAAACAATCGGTGCGGGCCACGGACGTGGTGGCCCGGTATGGGGGGGATGAGTTTGCCATTCTTCTGCCGGAAACCGACCGGAAAATGGCGGAAATCATGGTGGACCGGATTGAGCGCCGTATCGCCGACCATGTGTTTGAATGGAACGGGGACCGGATCAGGGTAGGGATCAGCCACGGCATCTCCACCACGGCCAAAAACGACAACAGCCCCCGTCCGCTGCGTCAGATGGACGAACAGGACCTGATCCACCAGGCGGACATGAACCTGTACCGCATGAAACAGGCCCGGACCCGGAAATCCGAATAACCGCCCGGCTACACTTTCATGTCAAACATCAGGCCCACCATCTCCTGGAGCTTGGCAGCCAGGTTCAGAAACTCTTCCGAAGGAATCTCCCGGATCACGTCCCCGGTATCCTGGTCCGTGATCCGGACCATAATCCGGTCTGTTTTCTCATGAACCGAAAAATCCAGATGGGTGTTTTTCTGCTGAAGCATCTCCAGGGATACCTGGAGGTCCTCCACCATGGCCGACACCTGTTCGGCACTGCCGACAGACGCTTCAGGCTCTGATTTTCTGTCCCGGGGAAAAAGCTGGACCACACCGCTATCCGCGTCTGCCGGTGATGGCGCTGTCCGGAACGGAGCGCCACCCGTGCCGGCGGATCCGGCAGCAGCGGCTCCCGCAGCCGGGGGAACATATATTTTGCTCTGGGCATTCATTATTTCAATAGCCATACATCACCTTCCTTTGACAGGATCGTTATACCACCGGGTTTTACTTTTTTTGCGTATACGCGTCAAGCACCTGACGGGTACGAAGCGATTTTTCCCGCTGACGTATCAAGGCCCGGCTTTTCAGTTCCAATTTTGTCTGCACCGCCGTTACCTGTGCTTTCAATTTTTCAGCCCCATCCAGGCGAGCCGCGACGTTCATCGAATCCGCAGGATTGTCTGCTTCTATCTTTGTCAATTCCGCCATGGCGGCCCGGTGATCCTCCAGCAACCCCATCAGCTCCGGACCCGGGGCATCCGCCTCCAGGGCAGCCATGACCTGGTCATTGATCCGGGACAACCGGTCATACAATGCCAGCATCGGATCATCACACGGCAACGGACACCCTCCCGGTCATCTGATAAGCGGACTTTTCTGCATTGTCAAAAGAACGCATCGATTCCGGGCGGTGATTCATTTTATGCGTTTTTGCCGCCTCACAAAATGCTTCATGCAGATGTTCCAGAACCTGGGCAGCCTCATCCAGGGCAGCCACGTCTGTTTTCAGATTGGCAAGAATCAACCGGTCCATCATAAACCGGTACAGCCGGGACAGGTTTTCAGACATGTCACTGTCGACTTCATGGTCCAGGGCGCAATCCAGCTCGTTCAATATTCCAATGGCCCGGGAAATGCTTTCCCCCTTGACTTTGGGATTGTTGTCTTCGATTCCCATGCGGGCTTTTTTCAGATCCGTGGAAGCGGTATCCAGAAGAAGCAGAAGAATGTCTTCCTTTTTTTGAACAGCGACTGCGGCTTTGGCGTATCTGCCGTATCCTGAAGGTATCATAGACGGTTCCTTTTCAAACGCAAATCAATTCAGGTTATGTTTGGAATTTCCTTACTCTGCCCTATGTATCGGAACCTGGGGAAAAAACTTGAATCGATCAGGAAAAAAAACCGGAACAGGGATGGAATCAGGCCCGTGACGAAAACCTGGACTCCTCACCGGACTGAAACCGGGCCAGCCTGGCCGGGTCCGGGGTACCCAGGGTGATGTGAAGTCCGGCGCCTTGTCTGTGGGCACGGTTCACCCAGTTCCGGATCTCGGCGGCCAGGTGCTCCTCTCCCACGGCCTTGCCTTTGACACCGCCGGCCACGGGATTGTCCATGACCCCGGCATTGATGAATGTCCAGACATCCCCTTTGCGGGAAACAATGCCGGTATGGCCCCGGGTGGGGGTGGAAAACGACAGAATCTGGCCGGGGGCCAGTTTTCCGGACAATTCCCGCATGGCTTTGTCCACGGCCGCATCCACCTGATTGATCCGGTGAAAAGTGGTGACGTGCAGATCCCGGCTGATGGCCCGGGTCACGCCCTCTCCGGTCAGATGATGGTTGACGGCCATGCCGTCATTCACGGCCCGGTTGACCAGATACCGTCCCAGGCCTTCCCGGCCCCGGTACTGAACCCCCATGGTTTCCAGGCCGGCCACCACCAGTTCATAACAGTTCATGCGCTCATACGCGGTGCCCATGAACCGGGCCGCCGCCGTATCCAGAGAAACGGCCGGAAGATCCGTCTGCGGGTGAGAAGCGGCCATCACGAGTCCTGCCGGTTCCACCGGACCGGAAGCGTCGATGTTGCCCGGCCCGGCAACTGTCTGACCGGCCAGGTCGTCTCCCCACAAAATCTCCCGGGTGTCCGGATCCATGAAAATGGCCTCGCCTTCCGGGATCCTTGTAAACGGCTTGTCCGCGTTCACGGTTTCCGACAGGACATCCCAGCATATGGCGCTGTAAGGCCCCTGGACCAGCAGGTGGGACACGGTAGGGGCCTCCCGGGTCAACCGCCCCAGAAATACCGGTGATGACGGCTCATTTTTTCCGGACCCGGCAATTTCTGCCTGCACCGCATTCAACCGGACGGAAAAATCCTTTGATACGCCCGGACCGGATCCGGCAGGCTTTTTCCCTGAACCGTCCCGGTGCTCCGGTCCCGTCACCCATGATATCTGTGAATTTCCAACCGTCATGTTTTCCTTTCCGGCTGACTGTCCCAGCCATTCCCTGCTCATGTTGACACATCCGGCACACTGTCATGCACCCTTTCATCCTCCTTTCATGCAAAAGGTGTTCCAGAGAAAAAACATCCTGATTCAGTGTCAAGTTTTCAGTTCACCTGCCGATATAAAATGTATGACGTTGCAAATTTAACATACACCTGTCATACCCCCAGGAGGTTGTCATGATTTCCCATATCAGCGCCACAGGCCCGGCAACTGCGTATCAGCGGCAGCAAACCGGCCCATCCGTCAAAAACACGACACCATCCCCGGAAACATCTCCGGCCCCGGCTTCAGACACGCTGACATTGAACCGGACTGCCGGCACTCCCGGCACCTATGGCCCGGACAGCACGGACAACCTGCGGCAACTGATCGTCAATCTGTTCAGGGAACAAGGCCTGTCCGCCCGGATCGCAACCAGCGACACCACCATTGATTTCCGGGAGCTCACCCCGGAACAGGCCCGGGACCTGATCGCCGAAGACGGGTATTTCGGCGTGGAACAGACCTCGGACCGCATTTTTGAAACCGCTGTGGCCCTGGCGGGCAATGACCCGGAAAAACTGGAACAGATCCGGGCAGGCATCGACAAGGGATTTGAAATGGCGGCCCAGGCCCTGGGCGGGACCCTTCCGGACATTTCCACCCGGACCTATGACGCGGTCATGGAAAAACTGGATGCCTGGGCAAAAGGAGAACCGGCAGCCTGATCCGGCCGGCTACATCCCCCAGATCTGAACAGGAATTCCCCGGCAAATTTCGGTACGGTGAAAGATCTTGTCTTCCCAGGAGATGTCCGGATCCCGGTTGAAGATCACCAGATGGCCGTCCGTGGTACCGCAGGTGTCCATGTAGGTGCGGGTCTGGTCCAGGCCCTTGGCAATGGTTTGTTCCAGGCTTTTGTGCAGGACTTTGAGTTCCACCACCACCTTTTGCACCGGCCCCTGCCATCTTGTCCAGGCCGCCCTTCCCGCCTGCACTGCCGCTTCCTCCGTCTCCAGGGGCCACAGCACCAGCAGGTCCACCCGCTGCCTTCCCAGGCCGTACTCCCGCTCGATGCGACCCCCGGAATTGATGATCCGCTGAAGAAACGCCTGGAGCAGCAGCTGGGGCCCGGCTTCTTTATACTGGAACCGTTCCAGCCAGTGCGCTGAATGCTCCTGGAAAAATTCCTGGAATGCCTTCATGAGCTTGTCCATGTCCAGCCGGTGGTCCGGGGTGATGTACCAGGCGGTCTGGTGACTCAGGGTGTCCTGGGTGGAAGCGGTGAGCATCCGGGGAATGATTTCCCGGTAAATGGGATTGGCAATGGCCACCTGGGGCTTTCGGCGGATCAACCCCAGGTCGGTCACATACTGGATATCGTCTTCAGGCAGGTTGCCTGCCACCTCGGCCCGGCCGCTCAAAACCCCTTCGATCACCCTTTGGACACGGCTTTCCCGAAGTTTGTCCCCCAGCTGGTCCAGGTGGGTCTCCCGCCGGAGGATCAGGTTTTCCTTTGCCTGGTCCACCATCGCCTTGTCAATGGGCCGGGTCCGGTCCCGCCCGTCCTTCATCTCAAAACAGGCCTCATAGGCCAGGGCATTCACCAGCCAGGGCTGCCCCTGGCTCAGGTGCCAGATACAGGAAACCGCATCCGGGGTGAACGCCTGCCCGGTCTCATGGGTGTGCTGCTGCAAAAGCAGATCCACCTCTTTTTTCACAAAATCCCCCATGCGCAGAGATTTTGCCTTGATATTGAACGCGCTGCCGCCGGTGATAATCTCTTTGCCAGTGCCCGAATGGATCCGGTAATCCCGGACATCCCGCACCCCGCACAGCACAATGGACGTTGGAAACTGCCCCGGCCGCTGGGGATACCCGGAACGAATCTGCCGCAGCACCGAAATCAACGTATCCCCCACCAGGGCATCGATCTCGTCGAGCACCAGCACCACCGGCAGGTCACTTGCCTGGCAAAACCGGGTGAGGGCCATTTTCAGGGCAGCATGTTCTCCATATTCGAACAACATTTTTGATCCGTTTTCAGACAGAAATTCGTCTTTCAGATCATTTGACGCACGCTCTCCCAGCTCCACCAGGATGTTCTGCATCCCCTTGGCCACATCTTCCCGGGCTGTCTGGGCCGTCTCCACATTGCAGTACAGGGCCCGGTAATTTTTACCCGCATTCAAATGATCCACCAGCGCCAGCATGGACGTGGTCTTGCCCGTCTGACGCGGGGCGTGCAGCACAAAATACTTTTTCTGTGCCAGGAGCATCTCGATCTCTGCCAGATCGAACCGCTCCAGCGGCGGCAGGCAGTAATGGTCGTCGCAGTTCACCGGCCCGGCGGTATTGAAAAATCTCATTTCCTAAACTTTCGATAGGTTTACGACAGTATCATGGACATGATGAAATTCTACCCGGCCCGGGCGGGACCGTCAAGGCAAAACCTGCGGAGGGATTGAGGAAATGGCACGCAAAGCAGACGTCCGTCCCCGGCGGGG